>Ga0214542_1003288_pt1 | contig 33131 bp, 18 predicted proteins | sample CNSS1metaG_FD_160096 | JGI IMG/M metagenome (GOLD analysis project Ga0214542, IMG submission 160096) | Root nodule microbial communities from cowpea collected in UCLA plant growth center, Los Angeles, California, USA - CNSS1 | ecosystem: Host-associated > Plants > Roots > Nodule | place: USA...
GCAGTTTGACGTCTGGTGTGCCCTGACAGACGTTATTTAACGTCTGACCGTACCAGGGCCGACGTTATTTAACGTCTGACGGGCTCTGACAGACGTTAAACTGCTCAGGTTTTTCCCTCATTTTAGCGCGAAAATTGACGTTTATGTTACTAGCCCCGACGTTGGATAACGTCGGACTCCTAAAAGACCGACGTCAAGTGATGTCTGCTATTTTTCCGACGTTATTTTGACGTCACCCGATACGACGTCGGTGTTTGGGCAGACGTCAAAGGTCGAAAATGTCGGACGTTAAAAGGCTTTTTTGTGTTAGTGATTGGAGTCACACATATAAAATAATGTGTGAACCATTATTGGAGTTATCGATTAAGTATCATCACTTTTGTTGTAATAGATATATCTTAGCTTCACTAATGGTCTACGTCACATAGACTAAGATATCAGGTGGTGAGTAGTTGAGGGAAGAGTTCTTACACATCATGACATGGGTAGATTGGAGGCATGAATTGTAATGAACTTACCCTGATTTCATGCACTAGTGCACTTTTGGCTTTTTTAACTCGCGTTATAAGTCTCGGTTATCGCTTAACCAAAGCATAAAATGGCGCGGTGGCATTTTTATAATTTTTTCAAAGTTTTATGCCTCAGTTCAGCATATACCCGAAGCAGAAAACGCCTTTCTGCTTCGGTTATAAGAAAATCGGTACCAAAAAGTTGGCCAGTATTTTAAAAATGTCACTATAGTTATATCTGGCCTCGGGTGAAATTGAATCGATGCCAAAAAAGGTTTTCTACCTCAGTTAAAAATTGAACCGAGGCCAAAAAGTTGGCCAGTATTTCAAAAATGCCACTATGGTTATATTTGGCCTCAGGTGAAATTGAACCGGTGCCAAAAAGGGTTTTCTACCTTAGTTAAAAATTGAACTGAGGCCATATCCTTTAATTAGGGCAGAATAGTAAAAATAACCGTTGTCAAATACCCTTTCTGCACTGGTGATGATTCGTCGATTCACTTGTAAATTCACGTTTTAGATTGGATCAGATATTAGTCTTTGGTAGGACATTCTTAATATGAGTCTTCTGGAAGGCATGAGTCAATATTTCACTTGTTGAATATCTTTGACGAATAAGAATCACGTGTGGTCTTTATGTTTTTTTTTTAAATTATTGGTGTTTTGATGAAATTTGAATTGTTTTTGGTTACCTAATTACAATGTTTCTTTTATATATACTTTCTTAAGTTAAAAAATTATTTTCAATAGCTTACCCTTGTATGTGTTGTTGTGTGAATTGCGATGACTAAACTATGTATGCGAGCCGATATAGATATAGATGTAGAAAGAATATTTGGAAGAGGACAGAGAATTTATTTTGATTTATATTTTATAAATATTTTCATTTATGTATATTTGAGTAAGTTTAGATTGTACTTTGTATTGATATAAGCTTTATGCAAGCCCTTTGATAGGTTTATAATATATTTGATAGTTTAATTTTAAGGTGTTACATTTATGGTATCAAAGCGGTTCGTCCTTAAACTGACTTGGGGGTTGTGGGTTTGTTGTATTTCTTCTATGTGTGGATACTTGTTTAAGTCTAGTTTGGACACGTAGGTAAAAGTATTTTAATTGAATATTTGAATATGGTTTTTGAAATCACATTTGAATGACTGATTATTATAAATTAAAATTAAAATATTAAGAAAAAAAATCTCAATGAAGAGGTGTAGGTACACAATTATGACTAAATCAAGGTGATTTTCCATCTTAATTCTAAAAATTAGAGTATATTTTAAAAATATTTTTGGATGGTTCTTTCTATTTGGTCTGTAAGTTTATCTCAAGCAAATGTTTGATTATAAGATAAAATGTTTATTTTCATTTAGTGTTTTGTTTATATATTTTGAAGTTGTTTTTTAGGTTGATAGTTTTACACCAACAAATGTTTAGGTGTAGCATATTATATATGTTGTAGGTTGTTGTTAATGAAGGACACACATTCTAACTGAATTTGAGACGCTTACCTTTGAAGGATCTAGATATCATTTTCAGAATGGATTGATTCTTTATTAATTTCATTTTATAGCTAGTGAGAGATAATAAGTAGTATATTCATATAAGAAGGATGTAGAATGACTATTTGCACATTAAGTGTGGGGTGACTTACATGATTGTGTTAGTTGTTTCATAATTTAGTTTCAGACAAAGGTCAGTTAAGATAATTAGATAAAAAAATATACTAACAATGCTTAGATGTGCACAAGTGTTTGCATTGAAAGTGTCAAGGTTAAATTTCAAGTTAGAAGTAAAGTTTTTTCTTTATCTAGTGCTCGAAGCGAAGTTAGTGTTAATGACACCTTATAAGATAGTGTTCTTGAGGAGTAAAGCTTAAAAAGAAATTATATAATTGACAAAAAAAAATTATCAAGTTGAGTGTGTCGTTGTGAGAAGTATTAATGTAGTGGGTAAAGAAGAAAAATAGGGGACCTAGGTCATGTGTAGATTGTTGATAGTTAAGATATATTATTGAGGCATGATAGTTTAATCGATAAAATTGCAAAAGTAGTCAATGTTTTTGAAAATAGACTTGGATTTTGAGTATCAACAAATTTAAGTGAAGAGTGAAAATGTGTAGAAGACAACCTATCATTTACATATGACTGCTATAGTGGTATTGTTTAGAGTGATGAGCATCGCAAACATATTCAAGGATTGTATGAATATTATTTCGTATCTTCTTAAAACTTTTTATTGTATTATATATATATATATATATATATATATATATATATATATATATATATAACATGTTTATCTAACTTATCTTAAGGAGGCGCATGAGGAATACCTAAGGGTAATGATGAAATTCTTAAGGAAAAATAGTATAGGTAGGTGTAACATCTCGATCAGATATTACAAATTTTAAATAAATAAAATAAAATAGATAATGTAAAGGCATTTATTTATCTGCCTTTTCCCAAAAACAAAGAAAAATGGAAACATTTATTATTTCGCAAAAAATTTAAAAACCATAATATATAAATGGCAACAACAAGTTCCAAGTCTGAAAAAATAAATGTTTACAAAATCTTTAAAATCCAAAAAGAAATAAACTCCATATAAAAGATTTCCCAAGCTAGCCCAGCTCTGGCTCTATGCCTCACCAACGCCAGCTGCAACATTATCTGCTCCCATGTAACAGATTACACAATCATCGCCAAACACAAGCAGATAGGGTGAACTAACAGATAAACATATAACAATTCAAATAGATATATGCATACGCTCATCAAATGAACTCTAACCTTTGATTTCATACCGTATGGCCACCACCATGTTATCCATGCTCTACATCTTTGGATGGTAACCTCAAGATACCCTTTGATGCCACACTTACAAGCCACAACTTGTAGAACACGTGCGGGAAAACTACTACAGATCACCCTCCGTAACGATAGGTGGTGTTCCCAATACGAACCAAAGTCCGTACTCTTGACACAAGATTAGCACATCACTAGTCACAACTTGTGATTGCTCAATCGAGTGGAGACCCTCCGTACAAGCCACAACACGCACACTCACATCGAAAACACTCGCCAATCTGAGCCACAACTTAAGGAATGCTCGTGTTCATCCGCCATCCCGAGCCATAACTCAAGTGATACCATTCTGAGCCACAACTCAAGGAAAACCACGTGTTTACCCTCTATCCCGAGTCACAACTCAAGGGATACCGTTCTGAGCCACAACTTAAGGAACAGTCCAACAAGTTGATCTTTAAGGTATCACCCAAAGCCTTATAGACCACGAACATCCAAAGCATACAAACATTTTGCCTTTGCATTATCATCTGGGGTTACTTAAGCGCCATAAGGAGAAAGTTATTTGCAGACCTCCTGGTGGACCCTCTCTGCCGTCAGGCACCAAATGCCTTAGAACACACTGCCTCTATAGGTATCGTCTGACGAAACAATCCTCACCGCCAGGCGCTACACGTCTAGTGGCTTTCTATAATTATAACTATCGCCTGACAATTCCAACCTCACCGCCAGGCGCTACACCAGTATAGTAAAACTTACTAGTTTTTACCAACTTGAACATTTTACCAAACTCTCTTCATACCTCAACACTCACTTCAGATACCACAGGTATAGCTGGTTACTGTCCACACTACTTCCAAATAATCAAATCTCATCTCCTATACTTTAAATTTGCTAAGTGTTGGTATCCTCTCATGTACCAAGACCATTGTCATCCATCCTTTGATCATACCATAAACTTAAACCAGTGTCAGGGCATTTAATTTACATTTTAGGTTATGGTACTACTCGTTCACAATTCTGGTTCAACTAAACTCCTTTGTGTCTTCTTTGTATCACACAACTATGACCGATACAATACTCCCCTACATCAACACCTAATTATGATGTCCCACACTAACATGAACCCTCACACAACCACCAAAAACACTTATTATCACATGAATTACCACATCATCCCATCTTTGACCTTAATGCGCCAACCTAACCAGACTTTGGTGATTGGGAAAAAAACATGCAATCATACACCCAATTACTAACTGGTTCATACATCAACCTTGACGAAGACCAAAACCAACAACTCTCATTTCAACCAATAGAAGATCATGCAGAAGTTGGCATTCCAAATGAAGTACTTGATACTTTTAGTGAGGATGAAGACGAAATCCTTGACAATGATAAAGAGTATGAATGGGATGAAGCAAATGAACAATTCCAAAATATTGAACCTTATCAACTTCAGTCACCTTGTTAATCACCAATACACTTTGTAAACTTTCTAAACGAACCAATTTTATACGATCCAGAATTTGGTCACACCTTGCAATTTGAAACTTCAATTTATCTTCCGGATACACTATTTATCGACCAAAGGTTTAATACAAAGGAAGAAGTGAAAGATGCCATAAATCATTTCCACATTCAAAACCATTATACATACAACATTTAATTCTCAAATCAATTGAGGTTTGTGGTGTAATGTGTCGATGTTATTTATGATTGGAGGTGTGGAGCAATTCTGTGCACTAAGGATCAACGGTGAGAAATTATAAAGCTAGAAGGTGTCCACACTTGTGTTTCTCCCATGATCTCACAAGACCATAACAAGTTGGGGTCTCAAATAACTAGACTAAACATCCATGAAATCATCTAGGTTGACCTTTCTACCCTAATCTCCACCATAATTGCTCACATAAAGTCCATGCTAGGGTATGCACTTACTTACAATAAGGCATGAACCGGAAAACAACTAGCCGTAGAAAACATTTATGGAAATTGGGAAGAATCATACAAAAAATTACCATGTCTTCTAAATGCAATGCAAGTTTACATTCCTGGGTTTATTTGGAAAATGAATACTCAACTAGCATATGAAGGAAACCAATTGGACGAGGACCACATCATCTCCAAGAGGGTGTTTTGGAGATATAAACCATACATTGATGACTTCAAATTTTACAAGCCAATTGTCCAAGTTGATGGCCCTTTCTTGTATGGCAAATATAGGGGCACATTATTGGTCGCAGTTGCATAAGACGAATGCAACAAGATATTACCAATTGCATAAACTCAATCTTAAAAAAGACAAGAAACCTTTCAATCTCTTTGGTTATGGCAACATACACCCGTGGTAACAAATTCTTCACCGATAAAGGTAGATAAGTTGCAACCATGATAGTTACTAGCCATGTCTACTCTGAAGCTGCAACAAAGGCATTAGAAGATGCACAATCTAAGGCAAATATTCATACAAAGTTTTTTTTTTTGCCAGGAGGAGCACCAAATTTTTGATACAAGAAACACAAAATTCAGGAAGATTTGCAGTCTGCTTAGATGAATTGGGGTGTCACTGTGGTAAATTCCAAAAACTACACTTACCATGCTCACAAGTGTTTGTTGCATGTAAATATGCACACCACGATTTTGAAGAACACATTGCACCTATGTATAGATTGGATCAAGTCTCTAAAGTATACGAAAGCTTTTTTGATAAACTTAGAAAGGAAGATTATTGGCCTCCTTACACCACCGGTTGAAAACTACGCCCAAATCCACAAATGAAAAGAATATCAAAAGGCAGACCTAAGTCAAGTAGGATAAGAATAGAGATGGACTTAAGGGAACAACATGGTCGATCCAAAAAATGTGTATACTGCCAAACACCAGGACACACCAAAAGAACATGTCTGAACAATGTTGGGGCGTCCACTTCTCACCGCTGATTATGTTTCATTTAGCAAATTGTATTCCATGTACCATTATTTAATGTATTTAATATATGCATGTTCATTTATTTGTATTTATCTTCAACTTATACTTTATCATTTTTTGTCTAAAGTAACTTTTGTTAACAAATTTTTATAGTTTCTCTATTTTATTTTTTTAAAATTCTATTAAAAAATTTTATATTTTTCTATATTTAAAATGTCCATAAAAATTAGTTTTTGTACTATACATATTTAAATTTTTAGTTTTGTACTTTATAATTACTATGGTCCATACTAAGTACAACAAACATGGTGTGTGTAATTTTTCAATTTTTCAAAAACCTGTACAAAAAGTCCTTCTCAACTTCCCATTTATTTGCACGGGACTTACCACATATGTGAGACATATCTTATGAACTTAAGACAATTCATTAGTTTGGGTTGAAAAGCACTTCAATCTAATTACCATGGTCCATAAAAAGTTCATTAAGCATGGTGTGTGTAATTTTCCAAGTTTTCGAAAACATGTACAAAATGTCCTTCTCAACGCCCCACTTATTTGGTCGGGTCTTACCACATATGTGAGACAAGTCCTATGGGATTTTTTGGGGACATAATGTAAGGCAATTCATTAGTTTGGGTTGATAATCACTTCAATCTAATTACTATGGTCCATACCAAGTACATCAAACATAGTGTGTGTAATTTTCCAAGTTTCCGACAACCTGTACTAAAAGTCCTTCACAACTCTCCAATTATTTGCACATGACTTACAACATATTTCTGATAAGTGTTGTAGCTATTTTTTTTTTGGACAAAAGGCAAAAAAAATCATTAGTTTGAGTTCATAAGCACTTCAATCAAATTACCATGGTCCATACCAAATACATCAAACATGGTGTGTATAATTTTCCAAGTTTTCAAAATCTTATACAAAAAGTTCTTTTCAACTCCCCACATATCTGCACACGACTTACTACATGTGTGACAGGTGCTGTGGCATTTTTTTGGGACAGATGACAAGATAATTAATTTTTTGGGTTCATAAGCAATTCAACATAATTACTATGACCCATACCAAGTACATCTATATTTTTCTATATTTAAAATATCTATAAAACTAATTTTGTTACTATATATATATTTAAATTTTTATTTTTGTACTTTCTATAAATATTTTTTTATGAATAAACTTAAATGTTTTGCATATTCATATACCTAATTTTTAACTATATTAATTTTCTTTTCAAATAATTTCACCTACAATCGTATCATTATTTAATTTTATTTTTCTAACTCATAACACCAAACATTTTATTATATAAATTATTTTAATCAAATAAATATACATCTCTCAAATTTAATTTTACATAAAACAATCATCATTATAATATATTATTATCATAATTTTTCTATTATCATAATTACCATATATATATATATATTGTAGTAATTGACAAAATCATGAACCAAAAAGAATTCCCGAGGCGTGTGGATTCACTGCCCTTAAGGATACAACAGGAACTTCTCAGAATTTCTAAGGATCTCAAAACTAGCAAGATAACTCTTAAAAAGAGTAAATAAATAAACCCAGAATGAGAGAAGAAATATATGAGAGAAAGGAGGAGAGAACTAGAGAGAATGAATGAGAGTATGGAAGTGTGTGTTTGAGGGAGGAGAATGATGCTCTATTTATAGATGGTGGATGAGGGCATAAATGGGCCAAAATCCATGGCCTGCGAAGGAGAAAATATCCATAACTAATCCAACGTTTAAAATATATGGTTGCAACAATGCACCATATTTACATCCGAAAATCATGTTCTCATTGGTGCAACAAACGACTTTTGCAATATTGATATTATATATAACAATCTCCCACATATTGCAAAAGATAAGAGATAGAAAGAAGAAAAGAGAAAATTTTGGGTTTCACATAGGATGTAATGCATCAGAGCTGGTATAACAAGCTATATGAACCAGTCATAGATTGGAAAACTTAACACACAATGTGGTTGATATAGCAAGCTATATGAACCAAGGACACTTGATGTGTGTTAGCGGTTCATCAATCACAATACACCCCCACAATTCTTTGCTGTTATCATTGTGTTGCGCTTACTAGGCCATGCACGTGCCCGGTGTTCATGAGTTCTCTAGAGATCATGCCAAGATCTCATACAAGCAGCCCCACTTGACACTCATATAGGTGATTTCATCAAGTGCATGCTGCAAATCATACACCACCCGTAAGGGATATGAAAATCACTAAAAATTTGCTTAAATTAAAATTCTCATATCACATAGAATTTTAATTACAAAGTTTAACCTCTCAATATTGCAGTCTCTAGCACTTTCATACACACCATAGGAATGGACATAATTGATTTAAAATAAATTTAATGCTATCAGAACTAACAAGTGACTTGTTTTTACCCATATGAACCTTATTCATGGGATCTCCAATCATAAAGGTTGGGTTGCCAGCACATGTTTGTTTGCAAGTGGCTTAAGTCCCATTCCCCTCGATGTTTCTAATATCATGTTTCTTCCCAAGGGTTTAGTCAGAGGATCTGCTAGATTTTATTCTGACCTCACATAATCAATGGAAATAATTCCACTCTTTAGCAGCTGCTTAACCAAATTATGTTTCAATTGAATATGTATGTTCTTCCCATTGTAGTTCTTGTTTTTAGCTATAGTTATTGCTGATTGGCAATCACAATGAATTGAAACATATGGGGTTGGTTTCATTCCTAGAGGAATGTTTGCCAAGAAGTTTTTCAACCACTCAGCCTCACTACCAACCATTTCAAGAGCAACAAACTCAGATTCCATTATTGATCTTACAATAATTGTTTGCCTAGCTGATCTCCATGTAATCACACCACCTCCAAGTGTGAATACATAATCACTAGTGGATTTTGTCTAATCTAAATCAGAGATCTAGTTAGCATCACTGTACCCTTCTAGTACAACGGGAAATCCACTATATTCAATGGCATAATCCATGAACCTCGTAAGTATTTCATAAGTCTTGCAAGTGCATCCCAATGTTCTTGATTAGGACATTGAGTGTACCTACTCAGTCTACCTACTGCATAAGCAATATCAGGTCTTGAAAAGCTCATTAAGTGCAGTAAACTCCCAATTATTTGAGCATACTAAGGTTGAGAAACAAATTCTCTTCTATTTTTAATTAATTTAAAGTTAGCATCATAAGGGGTACTAACTGGTTTGAACTCATAATATCCAAACTTCCTAAGAAGTTTCTCAATGTATTGTTCTTGGGATAGTAATACTATCTCCCTTCCTTATGATTCTAACACCTAAAATCACATTGGTTTTACCCATGTCTTTCATTTCAATATTAGATCCTAGAAACAATTTAGTTCTAGAAACAATATCAATGCATGTGACAAATATTAACATGTCAACCACATACAATTCGCCATTTTTAAATTTAGAATACACACATTTATCAGCATCATTAGGTAAGAAACCATCACATAGTAAGTGTAATATCGAGTTTTTCATGCCATTATTTAGGTGCTTATTTTAACCTATACAAAGATTTTAAAAGCTTGCATACCTTATTTTCTTGACCAGGACAAGACACCCCTCAGATTGAGTCATATAGATTTCCTCCTCTAAATCACCATTTAGAAAAGCAGTCTTAGCATCTATTTGTTGTATCACTAGCTTATGGGTAGCTGCTAAGGCTAACAAAACTCGAATTGAGAAAATCCTAGTCACAGGGACAAAGGTGTCAAAGTAATCTATGTTGGTTTTTTGAGTAAAACCTTTTGCTACTAGCCTTGCTTTATACTTATCTATGGATCCATCTAGCTGATACTTTTTCTTAAATATCCACTTACAACCAATGGGTTTCGCTCCTTTAGGCAAATCTACTAAGGTCCAAGTATTATTTTTCTGAATTGATTCAATTTCAGTCCTAATGGCTTTATCCCACTGTTTTGCATCAGAAACTTTAGTAGCCTCTAGAAAGCTTATTGGATCATTTTCAACCAGATAGGTATAAAAGTCATCTCCAAAAGAAGTTTCTTTCCTTTGTCTTTTACTTCTTCCCAAAACCTCACACATGGCATCACTATTATTATCTATAGACTGTTCAGGTGTCTCACTAACCTTTAAAGGAAATATATGTTCAAAGAACTCAACATTTTTTGTCTCTATAATAGTATTATGTTCAATTACATCACTTTTAAGAACAAGAAACCTATAGGTAGCACTATGTTCGGCATAGCCTAAAAACATACAATCAGAGGTTTTAGAGCCTATTTTTCTTTTCTTAGGATCAAGTAACATTACCTTAGCTAGGCACCCCCACACTCTTAGATATTTCAGATTAGGTTGATAACCTCTCCAAAACTCATAAGGTGTTTTACTAGTTTTCTTATGAGGTATCCTATTTTGTAAAAAAACATGCAGTAAGAAGGGCTTCTCCCCAAAGGTTATCAGGTGCACTAGAACTAATAAGCATGACATTCATCATTTCCTTAATAGTTCTATTCTTTCTCTCAGCTACTCCATTAGACTCAAGTGAATATGGTGGGGTTACTTCATGGATGATACCTTTTCTAACACAATATTCATTAAACAAAACATATTCACCACCTCTATCTGATCTAATCCTTTTAATTTTCTTATTCAATTGATTTTCTACTTCTGCCTTATATTTTGAAAACACGTTGAAAGCTTCGTCTTTATGCTTGATTAAGTACACTTTAGTGTATCTAGAATAATCATCTATAAAGGTTACAAAAATAATTTTTACCACCTCTAGACATAGTTTGTTTTAAGTCGGCTACAAAAATAATTTATCTGAGTCCTTCAATAGTTCAATTCTGATTGCTAGAGATAAACCTATCATAACTATGATAGAGTGGATTAGATCATACATCATGGGTAGGTTTGCATCCCTAAGACACAAATGCAATTTATATACTACAAATGTGATGCCTAAACCTAAAAAAAGACTAGCTAAGGAAATTGAAAAAAGTGCAAATTGGATTCCAGCCTGGGCAGGGGGGAAAGTTTGAAGTGACTTAGGGGTTCACCATAGAAAAATTTGTTGTCGACCTAACTGAACATAACTGTAGTTGTTATTTCTGGGATTTGGTGGGCATTCCATGTAGGCATGCAGTGGCTGCAATTCACTACAAACAAGAAAATCCTGAAGATTATGTTCATCCCTAATACAAGAAAAATTCATATCTGGCTTGTTATGGACCTGAAAGTGATTTCCCAAAGTTGCTACCACCTATCTACAAAACACCACCAGGACGACCCAAGAAACTACGTAGTAGTGAAGCAGATGAACATGTTAGTCATTCAAAGATAACTAAGAAAAATATTGCCATGAAGTGTACAAGATGTAATCAGTTTGGGCATAATATCAGGACCTGCAGAAAGAGAAACACAACCAGAACAACTAGAAAGGTAACATTTAATCCAGTTTTCTGTCTTTATTTTGGTATACAATATTCAAAATAATTTGAATACCCATTTTAAGGAGTAACACACACAAGAACACCCGTGCACCAGCAGCAACTGAAGCTGGATGTAGCAATTCTGCAGAATCAAGAAGGCAGAGGCCGGGTAGGAGGGAGAGATCCTTATCCTTAGTTGGCACCAACAACCAACGAGCAACAACAAGAAGAAACACAACTCCACAAGTTATAGGGTCCCAAGCAAGTAGCATTGCACCCACTGGACAGCCCACGTGATTTGATTAATTGTAATTCTGTAATTGGTTTGTTGGATTAAGTGAAAACGTTGTCTTTTTTGTGTACATATATGCATTATTGTCACCCACTAATGGAACACTATAGCGGTGGGTAGGCACCAATTTTGATGCAGGGACCACATTTTGATCATGGACCACTACTAAAACATTGCAAACATGATGCTTTTTGTAATGACTTATCAGTTGTTTAATTCATATGGTTTCAAGGTCTACTTTATATAATTACTTTATCTTAATTATTTGTTTGGTTCAAACTGTCAAAATTTTGAAATTAGTAAAGAATTAACTCATTTATGTCTTAGCCAGATTTATAGCAATCTTCACATAAGCCAGATTTAAAAAAGCACAATTAAAAACATGGCCAACAGATTGATAATAGCACAAGGGAAATGGAACACCAATTCAACCAAGTGAAATGGAACACCAATTCATTCAGTAATAGCAAATTCCCACAAATACATTACCTATCTAAAACAACCCGTAAAACATAAAAATCATCACTGTCGCAGCTCACAACTACATACCTAACCTAATGACAATTGACCTTCAACAAGAACATAACCACAAATACAACTGTAAACGCCCACGACATAAGAAATAAAAATTGCAGGAATTTATGTAATCTTCTCTTTTTTTGCAATTTCCTCTTCAACTTCTCATTTTTCTTTGTCAATTCTAGGATAACTTTCTCCCTATCCAAGCAAACTTCATCTTCTTCTACTATTTTTCCGCTATTAGCTTCAATTTCAGATTCTTTACCTTCGAATTCAGATTCCTCTTCATTAACCCACTCAAAATAGTTACAGTGTGAATTAGACTGCAAAAGAAAAAATTAAACCATTACCGTAGATCAAACTCAAGCAAAAGTGATGAAATTTGTTATACTTACAACCCAATTTCTACATCTCTAAAACAATTTGCCCTTGTTCTTCACAGTAGTTGCCTTTAGGAGCAACAATCTTTCCCCACACCCATATACTTTTGATGTTATTTCCGAAGACGAGGCACAACTCTGTGACATTTTCGAACCAATCTTCCTCTGCGTAAAATTGAAACCTTTGCTACCACTCTTCATCACTGACTCCAGACGAATGTTGTTGCCTCAGTATCCCCAACACGAACCAATCTTTCTCTTCAGTCACACTCTTTAGCACCTTAGCACCATTCCAATCCTCGAATCATAATGTTAGGGATAAATCCTCTCTTTGAAGCTTTTGAGTAAAATAAAATAATTAACTTTTGTTTTGCCACGTTTCACTGTAGTTTAATTGACCCTTAAAATAACGGGTGACATGGAACTCCGTCTGCCAGCTAAAAAAAAAAACTAACAGGGTCCTAAAATGGGAACCAATTCCACGAGTTTCAAAAGATGGGGGACCAAAATAGATTAAAGTTTAAAGGAGGAACCAAAACCAAAAACGCTTAATAGTTTGACGACGTAAAACATAGTTAACCTTTTTTTATGATCATTATCATTTGCAGACATGTAATAATGGACTTTTATTGAAAAAATGAAACAATTGATTTGACTTTTTCTGATTATGTGAGTAGTTAACAGAGATTTTAGTTCTGTGTGTTTAACTTGAATGCAAAGGCATGTCTTGAAAATATAAAAACAAAAGGAGAGACAAAGATAAATGGGAGATAGGAAAAGATACATAAGACAAAGAAATGGGAGAGGTGGAGTCTGATTGTTTAATTTAGTTATTTTTATGTAAAATTTTAATTTAATTTAATTTTTTATATTTTAAAATGATTCAATTTTAATCTTTTAATTTAAGATTAAATTAATACTTAAAATTAGTTATAACTTATATATATATATATATATTAAATTATTTCAAAATTCATATATCAAATTAAAATTTGATTGATTTAGGAAATAAGATACTAAATTAAATTAAAATTTAAAAAGATTAAATTGAAATTTAAAAAAAAAAATAAACTTTTTTAAGTAATTAAAGGATTAATCATAACATTTTTAAAAATTGAAAGATAAAATTAAATCAAAAAATAATAAAAAAATCAAATGAATCAAATCATTAAATGACTATATTATTGATTAAATCTTTTACAATATTAATATAACTTTTAGGAATAATTTTACCTCTTACTCCATTATAAATATAAGTTTATATATATATATATATATATATATATATATATATATATATATATATATATATATATATACATATATTTACAAAGACATGCATTAATTATTACTTAAATGAAATAAATATTCTGCAGTGAATACATTTGTTATTGATTTGTTTAATTAATCAGAATGTGGTGGGTAAATGTATAAATGATAATATTAATGGGTGGAGCAAGTCGAGGCTTCAATATCTTACTTTTATTTTTAAACGTGAAAATTCACTTTTATTCTTATTTTTATACTTAATGAAAAACGGTATTTTATTGATATTTGTCTTAATGGTATGTGATATTTGTCTTATTTTTATTTTATTGAAAAACGGATATATTGATATCATTTTTTAATTGTTTCAATAAAAATTAAATAATTTTCTTGTAAATTATAAAAATCATTATACAAAATATCATATTATTATTATTAAGTGAAAGTTAAATAATTATGAAAAAGGAATAAAATATATCTAATGTATATTTTAAAATTAAGTTACAAAATTAAAAAGTAAAAAAAAAGTTTATATAAATTTCTTATATTAATAATAAATTAAAGATATTTTAACAATTTATAACTAAGAACTAAGACAAGTATAACAAAAATCGCGAAAAATAATATATGGCAAATATATATATATATATATATATATATATATATATATATATATATATTCATACCAGTTTAAAAAATTGATACATATACTCAATGTTAGATTTTTCTTTTATAAAGAGCAAGATAAATTAAGAAAATACTCAGATGAGATATTACGATGTTTCTTTTTATTTTTCTATATTATTTATGATTAAAAATTTGTATGTAATATCTATTTAATTATTTTAAAAATATGAAAAATTAGATCAGGAATCAAATTTAACCTACTTTTTTTTTGTGATAGTGGACAAAAACGAAGATCATTATTCCATTTTTTTTACTATAAATAGTAAATCATGTTATTTGAGTAAACACTATTAATAACATGCTATATGGGTAAAAAAATTACATGATGCTATTTTTGAAAAAAAAAAAATCCAAACAAGCCTTAGGAAGACTCTTATAGTGGTTGTTGAGATTATAAATACTGGTTGTTAAGATTATAAAATATTTTTGGAAAAGTGAGCCACTAGATCTATTTCTAAACGTGCTTTCTTTAGCTCGATAGGTTATCCTAATTTTAGTTTTTAGGGTTATATATTAAGATTTTAATAAATATTTTTACACAGAATCAAACCCTAGGGAAGCATATAATAACAAATATTACGTTTTAAAAAAATTCAGATAAGATTATTATTTAATGATTGCCTTCCACTTAAATAAGTATAGTACCAATACAGATCGAAGTTGTACACGTGTTAAGAGCCTATTTGACGAAACACGTGCTCCTTTCCACACAACTACCCCATGGCATTTCCGTTATTCGAGGGCGAGAGCGAGGTCAATTATCGGAAGTCAACAGTTTGAAAAATTAAAAACTGTCTTTTGGAATTTCTTCTTCTTCTCCTTCTACCATTTTCCTTTCACTTTCTCTTCCTTTCCATCACTTTCTCTTATTTCCCCTTCGCATTTTGCCTGCGATAGAGACACACAGAAAATCACGGTTCCATCCACGCCAATGGAGGAAAAGCAAGCAGCAGCCTCGGAATCTGCGCACGCCGAATCTAACGGTATCTCTCATGGCTCCGACCACGGCTGGCAGAAGGTGACCTACGCTAAGAAACAGAAGAAGAAGACCAACAACACCGCCAACGGCTCCGATTCTCGAGCTAATTCCAACAAGCTCGTTCCAAACGGGACTTTGTCCGGCTCCGATGCTGTTTTCCGGTCGCTGGAGCTGCAATCGGAGGACCGGCGCCGCAAAATTCTGGAGGCGCGGAAGGCGGCCGATGCCGCATACGACGACGATGTCGCGCCGGGCAGATCAAAGCAGCGGACTCGAAATGATGAAGAGGATGATGAAGACGACGAGAATGTGGAGCTTTCCGCGGAGAACGGGAAGGCGGAGGAGAAAAAGGTGAAGCAGAAGAAGCCGAAGAAGCCTAAGGTGACGGTGGCCGAGGCGGCGGCGAAGATCGACTCTGCTGATCTGGGCGCTTTCCTCGTTGATATATCGGTAGGACATTGTCAATTGAATCGCGCATTTTTGGGTTTTGTGTTATCGGTTTGATCTGTTGGATCAGGAAGACGATACATTTCGATTCACTTAGTTTGATTTGAATTTTTGTCTGTTGTCACTTTAGGCATCGTTCGAGAAGCAGCAGGACATATTGATGATGCGGTTCGCTGATTATTTTGGACGTGCTTTTTCTGCCGTGACCGCATCTCAGTTTCCCTGGGTGAAATTGTTCAGGGAGTCAACTGTTGCTAAGATCACTGATGTGAGTATTGAGTTCCTTGTTTTCTTATTGTTTTCTTTTTTGTAAATATTATATAAAGAATTTCAATTTGTTAGCTTAATGATCCTGAAGTGTTTACGTTGTTATGGAATGTACATGCATATACACTTTGAAATTTGTTTGTGTGAATCATGATAGCACCCAGGATCTGTGGCAACGTATTGGTAAAAGGTACGGACTATTTGTTGTCATCGGTCTTGTTCAAGCAGTGTCTACATGAAAATTGAACATTTGACAGAGATATACATACGACAGTGGGCGCAGACTATACTGCTGAATAAGAAACGACTGAAGCAATAAGATCTGATGTTAAAAGGACGTTACTTTCTTTTCAAAATAAATATGTAGTAAAATCCTGTGAGGAAGGGCTATGGTGAAACAAACTGGAGTCAGCTGCCAGCATGTTTTAAAGTAACACGTCAGCAGTTTTTTAATTTAGTAGTCATGCGATATAACAGTTTTTGTGTGTGTTTTGTCTGCAATTTTCAATAGAAAAAACCTTGATTAGCTCCAATTGGTTTTGTGGGATGAACTTTTGTGTAACTTTCAGGCTATATGAATGCTTTATAGTTTAGAGTGCCATGTTCTTTATGCACATTTTAGTTATATTGCTTCATACTTTCTACTGTTACTTGTAACTATTTGTTTTAACTTATGATATTGTTTGTTACGCTCTCATTTATCTCTTCGTATATATGAATTATGAAGTGTCTTTGGTGTAGTGAAATTTAATTGAGGTCTCCTACTATGCGTGTGTCTGGAAACAATCAATGCAAACGGGAATTAACACTTTCCTAAACACAAAACTAGGAAGCGACATTTCATATATCATTCGCATCCAATGGAAGTTTTCCCACTTTCATCTGTAAACCTAATACTTACTAAATCTGTTGTGATATTGTTGCATATGGTACTGTCTACTGTATTTACTATTTTAAAATTGGTAATTTAATATTGTTAGTCAAGGAAGACTTTTCCTAAATCTATTACCTTTTTCTATCGTGATAAAGAGTACTGTGTCTTGTTATTGGTGATTTATGACTTGAGAATCATAGTTATTGAAAAGCATTCACTCATCAATTACATAATCATAGTACCGTCTCTTGTTCTTGTCATTTTATGGGATCTTAATGTTTGAAGAATATTTATAGTTATTATGCAGCCATTCATATTCTATCTTTTAGTGTTTTTCAGAATCTTGGTTCTAGTTTCTGATATTTTCCTATGAAGTTTATTGATGAATTTCCTTTGTCAGATGCCACTTTCTCACATATCTGAAGCTGTATATAAAACATCAATTGACTGGATCAACCAACGTTCTCCTGAGGCACTTAGTTCCTTTCTGCTTTGGTCTTTAGATAGCATTCTTGCTGACTTGGGTAGCCAGCAAACTGCGTCAAAGGGTTCCAAAAAGGCTGTGCAGCAAGTTTCTTCAAAATCTCAGGTATTACACTGAATACTTGTCTGTCTTTTGATTTTTGGATAATGGAAGTCGCTTGTGTTAGGAGATAGAAGGTCACCCACCAAATTGAAACAAAACTAAGCTAAAAGAGAAGTTTCAATACAGAATAGCTGTCTATTAAGGGAAGTCTCTGGAAGACCCATGAGGTCACTTGAGCAATCTTCCTATTTTTATTGCAATATTCTCTTTTAACCAAAATACAATTGGGGTGATAAGTTAGCTGTCAATTCACCCTGCAATGCTATGGACGGGACTCTAAGAGAACCTATCTACTGAACAGTTAAGAGGGTCAATTAAACAATTTTTTCAAGCATGATTAATTAGTGAACACATGATCATTTATAAATCCAAATATTCTCTTCAAACCAAACGCAATAGGGATGCATGATTGGTGCTTGACTTTGAAATTCTATGGCATATGCTTTGGTGCAATTTGATCTATCAATATTTATTTTATTTATTCTTAACATGATGTTATTTTTGATAGGATAATCTCTGCTTCTAATTGTTCAAATGATTATGGCATAAACATTGCAGGAAGCGATGCTACTAAATCATATATTTAGTTAGTTCAATTTATGTTTCCAATTTCTATGCGATCTTCTTTGACACTGGCACCCCTAGTGAATGAATAGTCAATTTCAAGACAGATAACACAAATAGGTGCTCTAGAGACATATGTGGCTGACACACACACACACATATATATGATGTACTTAATTTTTCTGTTTTCCCTATGGGGAATGGGCATTTAGTGACATAGGAGGTCAAATATCCATGTTCTTAGATTACCATTTTGTGTTTGTGTTAACGAGTCAGTTTGTTTTGCATCATTATTCTCTCTAGAAACTAAATGCACATGCAAAGGAAACAATTGCTTCTATTTGAATATTAGCTTATGTTTGACTTATGCCGTTCACGTTCATTGTAGTTTGTTTATCTTCTGATTTATGGTAAAAAAATTGTCTTGACAAGTTTTTTTGTAATTTTGTTTCCTAAAGCACATTCAACCTTTACTTGATTATATATATATATATATATATATATATATATATATATATATATATATATATATATATTCTTTTTGCTATTCTTTTCAGCTGTAAACAATCATTAACTTCACACTACCTGCAGGTTGCCATGTTTGTTGTTTTAGCAATGGTGTTGCGCCGAAAGCCAGATGCTCTTATAACTGTTTTGCCCACATTGAGGGAGAATACAAAGTATCAAGGGCAAGATAAGCTTCCGGTGATTGTATGGATGATAGCTCAGGTGAGGCATAGATGCCAAAATAACGATAACTTATTAGCAATCCCCAAAAAAATTAGTTATTTGACTTTTAAAGGATAAATGTAGCATCATTTTCCCTTCATTTTGTTAATGGTTAATATTTCTGTATAGGCCTCTGTTGGGGATCTCTCAGTAGGTTTGTATGCTTGGGCACGGAATCTCCTACCCATAGTGATTGGCAAAAGTGGTAACCCCCAATCCAGGGATTTGGTTTTGCAGCTGGTGGAAAAGTATGAAAACATAGTTCCCTTTTTTATTTATATCCCTAATTCACAATTGCTATTGTCATAACCATTGTGTTTTTTGTGATTTGATGGCAGAATTTTGTCTACCCCAAAAGCCCGACCTGTTTTAGTAAATACTGCTGTGAGGAAGGGAGAACGTTTAATTCCTCCTTCTGCATTTGAAATTTTGCTCCGGGTTACCTTCCCTCCATCTTCGACTAGAGTAAAGGTAGATATGTTCAGCTGGCTTTATATGTTTGCATTTAAGTGTATCATAGCTCCAAATCTTCAAAACTTAAGTCAATATGCTGCTGCTTTTATATATAGGCTACTGAAAGATTTGAGGCCGTATATGCCACTCTGAAAGAGGTGGCTCTTGGAGGTTCTACTGGAAGTAAAGCAATGAAACAAGTCTCGCTGCAGATATTCAATTTTGCTATCAAAGCAGCTGGAGAAAGTACGCAGACCTGATTTTATTATTTTATTTGTGCCTCTTTTCTTTGTTGATGAAATAAATGCCTAGTGTATTCTAAAACATGTTTTATTTTTCAGACAATACCGAGTTATCTAAAGAAGCAGCTGGTATTTTAATTTGGTGTTTGAGTCAAAACACTGAATGCTACAAGCAATGGGTGAGTGTTTTTTGTCTTAATGCTTACTCTTTTCTAGTTTAGGCAAGCTATTGATGTTTTTTGGATGGAGCAAGACAACTTATTATAAGAGACAATTTCTTTGGAAGTGTCTGAGATAAATGGCAATCTTTTAGGTAATGGTTCTGATATTAGAGATTCTAGAGAAAGACTGAGAGTGTTAATCTCTAACTAAACCCGATAATTATCTGTCACTTTCTTCACGGCTGCCAACCTCTGCCAAATCCTGATAAAGTTGTTACTTAAAATCAATTACTCCCTCAAACAACAGAAGCCATCCCCATTGAGTTTATTGTCTAACACAACCATGAAACTAAATTTACTTCTTTGATCTTATTCCTTGTATATGAACAGGAAAAAGTTTATCAAGACAACATTGAAGCAAGTGTTTCAGCTCTTAAGAAGCTTTCCGATGGTTGGAAGGAGCAATCAGCAAAATTGTCTCCTTATGAGTCACTGAGGGATACCTTGAAAAATTTTAAGCAAAAGGTAATTTCTAATAAGTCAAAAGATCTACATTTTCAGTTTATTGTGTCTGGGATTGCTTTCCAACACTGCGACATGGATTGGTTGGACTGTGTTTTATTGTACTGAAGTAGCAGAGTGTTTGGACATGGTATGTAATGATGTAACTATTTTTGGACGCAGAATGAGAAAGTATTGGCTTCCGAGACTGATGCTTCTCGTCACGCACACTTCAAGGATGCGGATAAATATTGCAAGACGATCTTAGGAAGAGTCTCACGAAGCCATGGATGCACGTCTTGTTTAACCGTAACAGTTCTTGCTTTGGCTGTGGGTGCTGCCGTTCTTTTGTCCCCCGGTATGGAATCTTTGGATTTTAAGAAGCTCTCCGAAGTTTTCAACTCTCAGTACTGAGTACTTGAGAATATTCCGCATTACTAGCTGTTGGTTGCTTCAAACAACAATTTTCGTTTCAGCCCCACTCATTCACAATGGGCACAGTAAACCAATAGCCTCATAATAAAGTGGTAAATGCGGAAATTGTACACTTAGTTCAAATCCTGTTCAGGCAACAAAGGATAGCCGCGGTCAACAATGGTTTGAGGTTTACTTTAGTTAGACTATTTTATAATTTATTTGTTCGTGTCTGTTGAGTCTTAATTTTAGTTATTTTATGCCTTTATATTAAGTACGCTGGCAAAATGCCAATGAGGTAACTACAGCTGTATCCTGAAGTTAATTTAGTTGTATCAGAGGAATTTTGGTGCTGCATTGCGAATTTTTTTTCTACCTTTTTCTGTTATCACGGGTTGATGGTTTTGTCCTTTTCAGTTGCTTCTTCCCCGTTATCGATGCTTTGTTTTCCTTTAAGTGGATAAGCGCCATTTTTTTTTTATATTTCAGAGTCACTGATTTATAACTGTTGAACAACGCGTTTTTTATAAGATTTTCTGAGATTTGCTTGCATGATCGTTGTCATAAATTCTGCAGAACGTGTAAAGTCGATTGCATTGATGTTCATTAATTTCCACTTCGGAAATCGCTTGACGTTAAGTGAAGGTCAATCTTACTAAGGATAATTCTACTACATTTTCTATTTTGCAAACGTATCGCATTCAATATTCATTTTGTAATAATAGAAAGCAGAACAGGTATAACTCTACATTTACAACAAAGTAGTTTTGGAGAACTAAACTTCTAGAATTACTATAGAACAACTACTTTGTTGTGTTTTAGTCCAGATTTATAGATTATCATAATCTTCAGGTTCGGCAAATGGGTACTTTGAATACGAACTTCTGATTTTTGAAGGATCTTCAGGTACAGACCAAGGGTACTGCATGTTAGGGTCCCGTGGGAATTTCCTGAAGTTTAAAAACGGTGCCCAAAGAATAACCCTGCAACAAATATATTTCTTGAGATGTGTTGCTGATTGTTACAACAAATAATAGTGCTAGTATCAGTATATATATTTTGCTTTCAGAGGAAGCGTTGCTCACCCTGGGAAGAAAATGAAGACAAACATGAATTGCAGATACATCTCCAGCAACCCTCTTCTATACCATCTTTTCCAAAGCCATATCATAATTATTGGCTGCAATTCATGCATTTATGAACACTTACATATTAAAACTCAGTTTTAGATGCTGTTGTTAGATATATAATTTGGACAAACTTAAAAAGTTTTGAAAGAAAGGAACTTACTGGCACCACTAGGAAATAACCAAACATACCAATCCCCCATTGTGTCAAAACCCACGACAGTTCTGGCCGGTTATTCTCTCCTGTCACTGCTAACACTGGCTGCTCCGCCTGCCCAAATAACCCACACTTTTACTTTCTAAATAAAAATCTTTAAAACCAATAATTGTACAAAAACCTCAATTAAAATCAAAATTATAAAATTACTTTTAACAAGAACAATGCGAACTGGGGATGCTGATATAAGAATAAAATGAAAATTAGTTTCTAAATAGAATTAGTAACAATCCATACTAGAATCATCTTTATGCAATATCATCGTAACCAATACACTCTCATGGTAATTCAATATAAACTAATACTTATTGATCATTTAAGCAGAGAATGTTTAGATGGAAAAGTAACTAGAACTGAATTTGTGTGTACAAAAAAATCTCACCAAGGCCAAGAGTGTTCCTATATGCAGTGCCAAATTGGTATAGTTTAAACTGACATCATTATCTGGTTTGTGGGTGCAGCATGTAACCTGCAATGAGTTAAGGAATGAAATGAGGTTAAGTAGAAGTAGGAGAGAATGAGTTAAGAGATGAAAAAGTAAAGTACAGATAGTGATTGGGAAGGCCTAGTAGTGTTTTTGTGCTTGGAAGCAAAGAAGAAAGAAGGTGTCCGAAGTGAGGGAGTGGGAAGAAGAGGCAGAGCTTTGGGAACATGGAGGCTGAATGAGCACCTCATCTTTGTTTCGAGCTCTCTCTCACTTTGCTTCCTTATCACTTCACTTCCATCAAAATTAAAACAAAAAAACTCACAAAACCAAATGTGTGGATTTCAGATTACATCACAACTCATCCACTACCCTTTTTTTCTTGTCCATTCAACTTTTGCTCATCAGTTCAATGCAAATTTCCTAAATATTGTATACTTTCTTGTGCTTAGGCAATTCTTCATAAAAAAAAAATTAAGGATAAGAAATTAAATTAACTTTTGTTCTTATCTAAAGTCCTTTCAAATAATATATTCCATTATGGAGTTCGAAACTTTCCTCACAATTTTATCTTTTAAAAAAATATGTGAAATTATCGAATATATGAAAATAACTTTTACGCAAGTTAAGATTAGTTTGTGTATATAAACTTTTAAGTAATGTTTTTACTTTTTATTTTTTATTTAAAAAATTAATATATTTCATCTTTTCTTAGAAATTCTTATAGAAAAAAATGCGTGTAAATATTTCCTTGCACTCTGTGGTCTACACAAATGTGTTCAGTTTGGCATGAAAAGTAGAAAGGAGAATTTTAGTTCTAATATTTTTTTCATAAACCTGTTTGTTTGAGTTTTTTTTTTTTTAATAGTTGTGCATTAAAAAATTAAAGTTTTGGTTGAACATTGGACTACAATTTTGGGGGTTAACAAAACAAGGCTGGGCTTAATAATTAAAATTGTGACTACAATTTTTAATAGGCTAGGCTTAAGTGGACTTCGCGTAATTTAGTAAATGATAAAGTGTTTTTTTTAAACTTTTATAAATTATTTATTTAAGTAAAACATATTATTTTATTACTTTATTTTAATTAAAAAATAAAAAATTGACCTATTTTAATTTTATTTATAAAATTTTGTCAAATTTATAAATTTTTTTCGAAAGATAATTTTTATCTGGGTTTATATCTTTAGTTTATTAGTTTGTTTTGAGTAGCTACGCTAATTTGTTTTCTTTTTATATGAAAAATTAAAAAATAATAATTTTGTTATTTTATATTATTTAAAAGACACTAAAATTCAGGTACTTGATTTTTTTTTCCATAAAATATTATTAACTTTAAATCAAATTATTCACTCTTTGTTTTTTTCCAAACAATTTTCAATTTATAAATTTAATTAAAAATATTAATTAATGAATAAAAAATTTAAAAAATATTTATAAATTAAGTGTATTTTTAAAATGTAAAATATTTGTATATTTAATTTAAAAATTGTAAAAAAAAAGTTATGAGACTGATCCCTTTGACGAGCAAGCCAAAATTTTTAGTTTTTTTTTTTTTTTATTTTTAGTATTGTTTATTGTTTTTTTAGTTAAATAGTGATGAACATTTTATGGTTGAAAAGTGGTTCTTTTTGTGAGAACCCACTATCTCTCCCCTCTCTGTACATTCTCTTCTTTCTCCTACTTATAACACAGAACCACACTCCACCATCATTGTTTTCCTCCCTCAAAATCAACTACACAGCCTTCTCTCTAATAGGAGCTCAAATTTTCCCTTTCTAATCATTCATCCCTTCTGTTACAGCTACTGGACCTGGAACCAGAAGAAGTACTCCTCCTCCAACTGAGTCATCTTCTCCTCCCGGTAAGCCAAATTCGGTTTTCCTCAATTCTCTCCAATTTTGGAATTTTCGGAGTTCAATGCTTACCAAAACCGAATTAGGGTCCTGTACTCACTCTGAGTTTATGAATTTCAGCCCCTTAGGTTGTGGAATTGAGGTGCCCTTGTGATAGAGTCTTGCTTGTGGTGATTTTAAAAAAGGTAAGGGAAGTTAACTGTAAATTTTTCTTACTTAAACCCATGAATCATGTTTGATGAGTCTTATTCAAGCTTTGAGTGCTAAATTGATGGTTAAAAATTGTATGTGTGATTGCTTGATCGAATTCTGCCATGAATACAGTACTCTTGCATGTGGGAACAGTGAGTGATCTGGTATTTTCGCCTAGGCGGGTGGCTCTCGCCCAAGCGAAAACACCAGGAAACCCACCTCTGATCCTGCGCGAAGTCTCGCCTAGGCGAGCTAAGGTCGCTTAAGCGAGAAGACAATCTCGTCTAAGCGAGCCAGCTTAGACTGAGCGAGAATTCGCCCAATTTTTAATTTTTGCCAGTGTTAGAGCCTCGCTCAGGCGAGACTGACTCGCCTAAGCGAGATAACCTCTCGCCTGGGCTAGATTGTCTAGCTTGAGCGAGAGTCACTGCGGTGGGATGCTCTTTCTTCTATTATAAAGTGTGATATTGTATGTTTTAAGGTACTTTTGTGCAATTAGTATCTTATATGCCTAGAACGTCATTATTAATATGTTGTGTGATGAAATTGGATGAGTATGTATCATGAGGAGTTGTGTTTGGAATGGAATTTCAAGGGAAATTCATGTGAAATTGTTAATGTGTGTGTAAGGACGTGTGGAATCCATATTGGTTGGTATCTTGAAACTCCAATAATCATTCACGCTCAGATAGAGCAAAATGGATTATGTCGTGAGGAGTAGTGGGAGGTCCTAGTCTTTGGACTTGATCAAGTCCTAGCGAAGGGGACTTACCCTGGGAACGGTCGGGTGAAGACTCCTTGTGTCCAGACTCTACAGAGTCTGGGAACCGTTGCAGGTGCAAGCCACCAAGAGCTCCAATGTCGCTTACACAATCCAGATATCGATTTTAGAATTATGAAATTGAGTTGTGTGTTATGATTGATGTTTACATTCTGAATTGTATCATTCTTTTTCTCTCAACTCAGTTAGCTTACCCTTTTGTTTATATTTTGCCTGTCTTTGTATTTTCTCCTTTGCAATGATCACCTAAGGTTGGTGTGAGCAGAGCTGAGCCTTGATGATGATACCCCTCTGCTGACTCTACTATCTCTATTATCTGCTATGTTTGATCATGATATAATGTTTTATTTGATAGTGCGAAAAACTATTAAATGGGATGTTACATTTTTTGTATCAGAGCAGTAGTTCCTTTAGGGTCTGTAGGTGTGAGCTTGCCTAGTTTCTGTTGTGTGTTTCTCATAGTGTTTCGGTGCAGTTGTGGTATTTGGTAGATAGACTGATGGTTCTCTCTTTGTGTGGTTAGAGTTATGGCACCTAGGCCCCCTCCTCCTCCTCTTCCTAATCTGGATAGTTCTCACTTGGTGGGGACAATTGATGCGATGTTGGCAGCCATGCAGCAGCAGAATACTAACATGGTGAATCAGCATAACTTAGCCTTGCAGCAGATGGAGTCTGCTAGGCTCGCAGCAGAGGCACTTGGAAGCCTTGCATCAGCTAGGGGAGAATCGATCTGCAGCTGGATCTTCCCAAGCTCCACCACGTGGAGTTTGGAGGATTTTCTTCAGCATCACCCATCCCGCTTCGATGGTAAGACCACTCCAGATGAGGCAGATCAGTGGATGAGGGATATGGAGTGGATCTATGATGCTAAGAGGTGTCCAATAGAGAATAGATTGGCATATTCTGAGCATCTACTGGCTGGAGAGGCTGTTCACTGGTGGTCTAGCATGAAGATGATGTTAGAAGACAGCAGAGAGCCTGTCACTTGGGAGTTGTTCAAGAAGAAGTTTTATGCTGAGTACTTCCCAGATAGTGTGAGGTACACCAAGAAAGTGGAGTTCTTACAACTGATGTAGGGAGAAATGTCAGTATCAGAGTATGCGAAAAAGTTCAAGCACTTGGGCAGATTCCACACCTTGAGGATGGCTAAGGATTGGCAGTGTAGGAAGTTTGAGAATGGGTTGAGAGGCGATCTTAAACTCATGGTGGCTCCGCTCTCTATAAAGGAGTTCCCTGCTTTGGTGGAGAAAGCAAGGGTAATGGAGAAGCTAAAAGCGGAAGTTGAAGCTCAGCAGCGGTCTCAGCAGAAGGTGGGAGACCATCTGGGTCCGCAAGCCGACAGGACGATAGGAGAGAGCCTTACTCCAGACCTCCGCCTTAGGGGTCCAGGAGATTTCCACCTCAGTCTTATCAGCACCAGCCTCCTTAGCATCACTCTCACAGGCCTCGGTGTTTTCATTGTGGAGGGCCTCATATGAGGAGTGCTTGCCATCAACTTGGTGGTAGACAGACATGTCACAGATGTGGTCAGGAAGGCCACTTCCTCAGAGATTGCCCCACTGACAGGAGTGTAGTGCCAAGACCTCCGACGTAGTCGTAGCCACAGCAGACACGGGGGAGTGCTAGGCCCCAGGCAGTTGACCGAGTATATGCCATGACGGGTGCAGAGGCAGACAGATCAGGTAAATAATATATTTTATTTTTAGGTTTTTAAATAATCTGAATATTAAAAATAGACTAAATAATAAAATTACGCATTCAAATTAATTAAACACTTGAGAACCATTCGACTTTTTTTCCACAATAGTGCAATTTATTTTTGTAATTATCAAAATGGTGTAGAAATTTTAAAAATTTCAGCAAAGGGTAAGTCGTGTCCAAATGGCACAATTTCAAAATAAGGAAGTCGTGACAATATAAGATGATGACTTTAATTAAAATGAGGCAAAGTCATGCCAACATGGAAAAACTTCTTTGTTGTTGGGAAGTCGTGCCAAATCGAGACGACTTTAATTAACTTTCTAAGCAAAGTCGTGCCAATATAGGAAGACTTCAATATTAAATTGTTAATGAATAAGTCGTACCATATTAGAGAGACTTTAGTATTATATTGATAATGAAGAAGTCGTACCATATTCAAACGACTTCTGTTTGATAAAAATTAAATATTTTTTTAGTGATATTAATTAATTGAATAATAATGCATAAAAGTAGTTAAAAATTTCAAGATGATTTTGTTCCCTAATAGAACGTGAAAGTTATCTATGAGAGCTTATGCCACAAGGAGGTCTTCTTCATTGTGGTTTAGGTCTTATGACGATCTAGTTCATATCCTTCAAATGTGCTCCAAGCCATGATTTTCATATCCTTTGAATTTCCAGTTGCTTGTAGCATAAAAAACCTTGAACAGATTTGATCTTCTAATCTCTTGCTCGTTACCTTTGTCATAGGTCCTTTGAATTGTAAAGGTTCATCTTCAAAATCTTCTTGTATGAAATTTAGGTATAGTCCTCTATTACACAAGGTTCGATATCACATTATTTCTACCAAGATTTAATAAAAGTATTTCTAAATTTTCACTAACTTCCCTTACCTCAAAAATAGCTTGGCATCAAACAAATCTCCAACCTTAAGAAATGAGGCTACCCCTAATTAGTGACATATACCCAAGTGTCCAAACAAAACAAAAATTTAGTATATAGTATATTGAGATGAGAGAATCACTTCTCTCAAACATTACTAAAACTAACAAAGAAGGATTTAGTAGAGAAAATAGAAACTTACTCTATTTGGAATTTAATTGGTGCAAAACATTCCTTGATACTCCAACCACTACAAGTAAAATTAATTTTTGAGATGGATGAGATTTGAGGAAGGATTTTCGTGAAATAAGGAAAAGTAGAAGGGTTTGTGAAAGGAGAAGTTGAAGTCTGAAGGAAGAAATGGAACACATAGTGCAAGCTTACATCTATCTTTCATTATTATCCTTTACCTATAATACTACTATTATATTATTATTATTATATTTGTAAGTGTCCTTTCTTCACATGTCACAAGTCTCCCTAATAAAAAAAAAAAACTATCCTAAAAAATTGGCTTACCAAGAAAGTTTAGGATATTATTATGTTATATTTTCCTTCATTCGTCAAGTGGAATTGCTAGTTGTAAGATCTTGCACTTGTTAATGGTGTAACTATCAAAAAATGTATTCACCAACAAAGGATTCTAAAGGTTTTCTTCTTTAATATATATAAGATTTCTGCATACATAAAGATATTTTCAACCTATATTAGTTCATCTTAACTTTCTCATTAGTTTGTTGTATTAATTATGGTCTAATCACCTTATTTGCATCATCCTAAAATTAACACAACCTTGTGTTTGGATGGAACATTTCAACAATGCTTAGAAATTGAAATGCTTTGTATTTGAATTGCTTGTAATTGAATTCCATTCATTTTTTAAATAACTTGTTTGGATAAGGGAATTAAAATACATGAAATTTCAATTTCTTGTTTGGAAAAAAAATTGAATTTATTGTGAGATAAAATTTAATTTTAACAATATTTATTTTACGCTTAATTATATTTTGAGTTCATGATAAATTTGGAAACATGCTTGACAACCCAGATGGGTCGGGCAGACCCAACTACGCAACCGGATTGGTTAAACCCAACGACCCACCCGAGCTGGACCGACTGGGAAGCCCAGACAGGCTTGGTGGCCCGATGATCTAGAGGCCTGACGGCCCATACTGCACGATTGTGCCGTCAAGTTCGTCAATATGACCCGATCCAACCCGTTTACATCATTCGCCTAATGCTCCAGAGGGGTCCGACGACCCGAACATGCTCGGCGATCAAGACGGGCCCGATGACCTGGACGAGCCCGAAGACATTGACGGGCCCGACGAGCTAGACGAGCCCAACAATCCGGATGGAGCCGAATACCCAGACGGGTTCGACGACCCGGACGGGCCCGTACACCCAGACAGGCCCGAAGACCTGGACGGGTCTTACGATTAGGATGGGCCCAACGACTTGGACACGTTCGATGACCTGGACAGGCCCGACGACCTAGACGGGCTCGAGACTCGAACGGACTCGACAACTCGTACGGGCCCTTTGAAACTGTCAGGTCTGTTCGGGTCGTCGAGACCATCCGGATAGTATGGCCCGTACGAGTCATCGGGCCTGTTTGTATCGTCGAGACCGTTTAGGTCATCGGGCCCGTCTGGGTCATCGTTCCCGGGTCGTCGTGCCCGTCCGGGTCTCCGGGCTCGTTCGGGTCGTCGGGCCTGTCCGTGTTGTCCTGTACTTCCGGGTCGTAGGACTCGTCCGGGTTGTCGGGCTCAATGATTTGGAAGGGCTAGTTTGGATCGTCAAGCTCGTCTGGGTCATTGAGTCCGTCCAGGTCGTCGGGCTCGTCTTGGTTGTCTGGCCTGTTTAGGTCAAGCCTGTCCGGGTCATCGGGCCCGTCTGGATCTTCAGGCCCATTTGGGTCGTCAAACCTGTCTGGGTCATCGGACACGTTTGGGTCGTCGGGCATGTCCGGGTTGTCGAGTCTATCCGGGTCGTCGGTTCTGTCCGGGTTGTCAGGCTCGTTCGGGTCATCGGCCCCGCTCGAATCGTCGGGCCCGTCCGAGCTGTCGGGCCCGTTCGGGTCGTCGGGCACGTTCGGGTCATCGGGCCCGTATGGATCGTAGGGTACGTTCGAGTCGTCGTGCTCGTCTGGATCGTCTAGAATGTGAGGTTGAGTGAGAAGAATTTCAAATTCCACCTATTTTGAGGGTATTTGAATTTCTACTAATTTAGCTAATTGAAATCCTTTAAAAAAAATGCTTGCATTTGAAATGCTTTTTAATTTCTCTATCCAAACAAAGCATTTCATTACAAAGAAATATAAATTCTTCAAAAAAATGAATTGCTTCATTAAAATACTCTATCCAAACACACTCTAAAGGTATTTCACATCTCTTCCTATAAAATACTTCCTTAGGATCCATACTCATGCTTTCTTAACTATTATTATCGATGAATTCTACTAAGGGTAAACTTTTTATTTCAACTTCTCAAATGATGCAACGAATAAACTCTAGTCTAGTCCCTTAAGAATTTGGGTAGTTCTCCTTAATTTTCCATCAACTTATGAATGATCACTATACAAAGTCATATTTTTTCACCATAGTGGCAAGTTGTTAAAATGAATAGAAATATTACACCTTTTAAACATTGGGATGTCTAAGTGCATTAACATACCTTGAAGTCAATTATGTTCAACCTTTGATTTTTTTTTTATCAAGTTAAACCAAAAACTACAACCTTAAATATACCTTCCTCCATTCCATGCCTCCAATAAGACTTCACGAGATTTTTATGGCACTTTAATATGCTTTGTGCTTGCTTTTTATTAACTTAAATAACACTATATACTTTAGATCATCGTCTTTTGTCACACATATTATGTTTCTAAACTATAAAGTATCATCAATTCCCTTATAAAGACCTTTAGTCTTATGAATACCTAATAGGACCATAACATTCTTCAAATTCAATCTCACCAATTATAACTAATATATTACTTTCAACATGATATGAAGATACAAAACTTTCAAATTCAAACTTTTGAAACTTTCACTCAGTTCCAACTCTCTAATCTTAATTGCTAACACATGCATCTCCTTGTTGTTTTAAACATTTGCTTCAACACTTATTTTGTCAATATGACACCCTTAATAACTAAACTTCATAATCTTTTAATATGCCATTATTTGTTCTTGAAGAGATTTGTGTCTTCATTATCACTCAATCTACTATCATCCTTGTTGCTTTATGTGCTCTCATTAGTTGTGACAAAAACAAGAAATCACTTACATAGTAATACTACTCCATTTCTACTTAGTCATGTTCAATTTCTATAACATTTTCTCAAGTCTTTAATGTTTCACCATGGCCTTTTAACAAGTTAGGTAAACAAATAAACATTGAACATCTTCCCTCTTTGTTCTAAATTATCCAAAGAACTTCTCTAGTTACTCATGTTTGATATAAACAAGTTGCCATATAAATTCTATATAAAATAATTTTCTCTAACTTCTTACTTTCTAATTGTCAACCATGCCTTAAACCCAAAGTCCTAGTTGCTTTCATCATGAAATTTTTTGTTTGTTAAGTATTTGACACTCTATTAACTTAAGTTCTTGACCATTTCTTCTGATACTTGAACTGTGTTCTTAGTTGATACATCCTTAGCATGATTCACTTTCTCTAGATGTTAAAATACTTGAAATTACAATCCTATAAAACTTCATAAATCTCTTATGTCTCATTGTAGCCCTTTCGGATAAAATAATTACTTAGACTCAATATTAAACTTATCACTAGAACTATCAAGATAAGGTCTTAGGGTCTTTAAAATAACACTTCTCCACCATCCCTATGTCACAAGTAAGGTAACATTTCTCTTTGACTTCTAATTTCATTCTAATTAAACAATTATAGAAGGTTCTTAAGACCATTAAACTTGAGAAATTGAGTACCATCAAGACAATGTTTTCAGATCTTCCAAGCAACATCACTACCACCATCTCTATATTGCTAGTAGAGCAATATTTCTCATGAACCTACAATTTCCATCAAGCATAATCTATTGATCTCTAATTTTATATTCATACTTATCTCATCCTATGATGTAATATACTATACTTAAAAGGTTGTAATCCTAAAACTTCCAATATTGATAAACCAATCAATCTCTACTTCAACTCTATAAAATTCTACTCATCCAATAAAATGCTCATGCATTGCTATTTAGTTGTACTAACAACACTACTATCTTGAAAAATTCAACTTCTTGTAACAACCAACTAGATTCGACAATCATTGTTCTCCTAGTTAGTGTTGGGACATTCCACTTAAGCATCACCTTTTCCATGACTAGATTCACTAAATTTCCTAAGTTGATATGACCTATCCTTAAATTTTAATCCTCACTAACTAAATCTCCTACTCATACTATTTTTCCTTAAGAATTCTACCATTGCCTTAAGTAACCTTTATGTGCTTCCTAATTTCATGATACATAAGCATGTCCTCTGTATAAACTATAATAAACATTTTCAACATGATACAAAAGGTTATATTCTCGTCCATGAATATGTCTAAAACGCTTATCACTCCAGACAATATCACTATGTACTTGTTAGGACTTTGGCAAGTGTACCAAGTGGCGCAAGTAGTAACCGGTAAGACCGGGATATTGTTTCCCAAGAGACTCATGTATACTAAATAATTGTGTAATTAGTGACTAATTTAAACTAATGAATAAATTCATAATTTGGGTTTTTTGTATGAAATTAGATTTTGCATAAATAATTAAAATTGAACTTGGATATTTGAAGACTCTAGAAAATGGTAAAGACTAGAAATGCAATGGATTGATATTGTTGGAGTTAGACTTCACCTACTTCACTCTCATG
>Ga0214542_1003291_pt1 | contig 33124 bp, 15 predicted proteins | sample CNSS1metaG_FD_160096 | JGI IMG/M metagenome (GOLD analysis project Ga0214542, IMG submission 160096) | Root nodule microbial communities from cowpea collected in UCLA plant growth center, Los Angeles, California, USA - CNSS1 | ecosystem: Host-associated > Plants > Roots > Nodule | place: USA...
TGATTTCAGTTTGTATTCAAAAATCCAATTCCTGCTGTAGATATGGTGTATCCTTGATTTAAAGTTTGTGGAAACTTTTTCGATTTTTTGTTTTACTAGTATTAATTGTTACTATTAATTATTATTAGTAGTATTAGGGTTCCTAGATTTGGGTATTCTTTTCGATATAAATTATTTATATATTACATAATGAGAATGACTGCAGATACACAGTGTGCTGATTTTTTTGTTTCTTTTTTATTGCTCGTTCCAAAGGGTAAAATTTAGGGATGCGATTGTTTTCCGGGTTACTTGATTGTACGTTTGAGTGTGGCTTTTGGAATTTGTATTTTGAGAATGCTTGAATTGCATCTGGGGATGAGTTATAAGGAAGATTTTGGTTCTTTTGGGTTGTACAATGGGAAGTAATACTGGAGATCTGAACTGTGGTTACGGTGTTCACTATCGGTTTTATTTACTGTATGTATCGGGAACTAAATGTGGGTGTGCGTCTTTCAATCCATTTTTATGATGAGTGCATTTACATTTTTATGATGAGTGCTTGACTTCAGCATACTCAATATTTTCTGGAATGCTCTTTGGATTACGTGCATGTGACATGCTAAAATGGAAACCGTGATATATAGTTGATATGAATTTGCAACTAGTACAAGCTTTCAGAAATTGGTTCTTCATACAATGCATACATGGAATCACTCAAGATTACTTTGTTCTTTCTTAGATGGGTTGTCAAGATTACTTGTAATATGATAATGAGAATTATCAACACCAAATTTCTTAGTATTTGGATACCCGTGCTTCATATTTTTATTTTTCTCCTGCTTCACCTGTCTGTGATTCTGGTTATGTCTTTGACTATAAGCTTATGTTCTGTAAATGTGATATTACTGTGCTTCACCAAATTTTTTTGATTTCTTTTATACTTTAGGTGCTATGTTTTAATCAGTTGAGGAGTACTTTTTAAATTATTTATAATTGTATGCCTTTTGTATATTTAACCAATTCCCTTCTTATTGTTACCGACTATTTATCCACCTTTGTCAAGCTGTAGTGATTTACTTTCCTGCCATGAAACTTATTTTTTCTTCTTTGCTTGTTTATAGATGGATGTGGAAAGGTTGAAGAAGATGGCCAGTTCTGTTCGAACTGGTGGAAAGGGTACCATGAGAAGGTATATTTGTATGTCAAAATCTGATTTTATTCCATACCAATTTATGTTTTCTAATATTGCTAAATACTCCTATATGTTTTCCTTAATAATTTGATGCAACAATCAAAATCTTCAAGATTTTTTACTATACATTATCATTTTTAAACGATTTATTTTCCCTCTCTTGTAGGAAGAAGAAGGCTGTCCACAAGACTACTACCACAGATGACAAGAGGCTTCAAAGCACCCTGAAGAGAATAGGGGTGAATGCTATCCCTGCAATTGAGGAAGTAAACATCTTTAAGGATGATGTAGTTATCCAGTTTTTAAACCCTAAAGGTAAATATTGATGGGTGATATTTTTAGTGTACAATTTGTTTTGACATTGTAAGGTGGCTAATTGTTAAACATGAAATCTATTGCAGTACAAGCATCTATTGCTGCCAATACTTGGGTTGTTAGTGGTTCTCCTCAGACAAAGAGTAAGTTTATATATACATCTCCTTCTTCATTTCTGTTTCCTGTTGTATTCCATTTTATTTTATATTTCGATCTCATTCTAGATTAGCATTTTACTTAACACAATTTTCTGTTTCGCAGAGTTGCAGGATATTCTCCCTAACATCATCCACCAATTAGGTATGTGATATATGTATCTTCATAAAGCTTAAGCTTTAGATTCCTTTTTTTCTTTTTCTGTCTTGCTAATTTGAATCTGTTTATTCTAAAAAAAAATGCAGGGCCAGATAACTTGGAAAACCTGAAGAAACTAGCTGAACAATTTCAGAAGCAGGCACCTGAAGCAGGAGCTGGTGCAACCACAGCACAGGAGGATGATGATGATGACGCTGTCCCGGATCTTGTTCCAGGAGAGACTTTTGAGGCAGTTGCTGAGGAGACTAAGTCTTAGAATTCTTTTTCTGTGTCGTCCTTTATATATTTTGGATGTTTTTTAAGCTTTTTGCTTTCATTTTTGTCCTTTTAAAATTGAAAGTTTTTCAGGTGTTGTTTATACTTTAAATTCTTAAAACACTCTTAATTAATGGCCCCATCATCTAACTGCAAAGTGTTACTATCTGACTGCACCTGAGTTTGTGTATTGTATGTTCATTTTTCGAGGAAAAAAATCAATTTTGTTAATTTACACTTTTTGTTACCTCATGCAAGCAGCAAATTCTGAAATTTGTGGGGTAGTTATGTTGTAATGCCAGGGAATAAGAATCAATCATTAATATTGTAGATATTAAAATGAGATGGGAGTAATTCATCATCTGTTTGTATATTTTATTGAGGAAGAGGATTTATGCAGTACGAAATTGGTTGTGGTGGTGAAAATGGGTTTGTCCTCAACTTTCTACGAACCCATGGGTATTTGAGATATATTTGGATGTTTTCATTGTAATTGATTGAAAATTTCCTATAGGCACAAGAACTAAAAACACTGAAGATTGTTTTATGCCGAGTTATCTGTTAGCATCCAAACCATTCGATCATATGATTATTTATATAATTGTTAGATGCAAGATTACATATAATAATGTATAAACTAAAAGACAACGTAGCAGAATTAAGAACTACATAATACTCGCGTAAGGGTAAACTAAAATGTTCTATATTAACATGGTTTACTCATCACAGCTCCATTTAATTGAAAGAATGTTGTTTTTGATAAAGTTTTAATTGCACTAATCATGATTGTAAATATTATCTTATAAATATTATCTTACAACGAAGACTATAATTTAAATCAATTATTTCCCAATAACGAGTTGAGAATGCTAATACATAGATTAACTATTCAAACAAACAATAATTTTGATTTTACTCTTGTATCTTTTTACTTGACTCATGTATTTCTTTAGTACTAAAAACTTGATATGCTATTTCAAATCCTATAAATGCATAACATATTTTTTTTAAAATCTTATGTGTTGTTTTTATTTTTCAATTTTTTAAAATTCAGAATATAAATTCACTAAAATTTTAATTACGAAATCTTAATCACAAGAATCTGCAATCACGACATTCCTATGTAATCTTGTAAAAAATTAACAAGATTTTTTTGTCAAGCTCATACATCTTTGGTTGAATTATATTTGAAGATCAAATATTTTTCTGGTTTTATAATTATTATATATTTCTTTTAAATATTGAATGGTACCCATGTGCACACACAAATATAAAAGAAAATCTATCAATATTTTTTGTGGGTACAAAATGAGTAATGTAACTATCTTTAAATGACGCATGGAGTAGAGTGTCGTAATACAAATCCAACACCATATCGACATTTGTATTTACAATAAGAACATAGTCTCTCTAGTCTCACTGACCTATTTTTACTTTACGACTACTCAATTACTTCCCTAATCAATGCCTAAAATGAGGACATGAGGTCTGTATTTATAGACCTTTTCAATGGTGTTCAGTTCCAACTTTAGTGATCAACTACAAAAGTTTCCTTCTATACATGCTTTTCTTAATTGCCTTTTGAGCACTCAACATTAGTTTTGGAGCTTGAGCTACTATAGCTTTTCCACCTTTCCTCAGGTGGGTGCTTGAGGTTTATTCCTCAGGTAGGTGTTTGAGGTTTATTCCTCATGAGATTTTTCTTAATTGCCTTTTTAGCGCTTAGCACCATTTCTGGGACTCAAGCTATCATTCTTTAATTCTTCCAAAAAGTGATGCAATTCATGCAAAATACATTACATTTTCACATATTTGATTCGTATACCTCATTCTCTAATTTCTAAGTAAAAGAGGATTGATTCACTAAAATTCAAGTTATTCTCATTCAATTCTAGTGTCAAAATCATGTGCAAAATGAAGTAAAATAGACTTTTGTTGGGTATAGTTAGGGAATTCAAATATGTTGGTGATTTCAAGTTATGGTGGAAGTTGAGTAAGGGAACTCTGGAGGGGGACTTGAAACTCCTTAGTCTAGATAGGGATTTCATGGAGTTAGCAAATTATGCAGAGGACATTAGAGAAGTAGATGTTTATGTTGAATATATTGTTAGTGAAACACAAAAAATTGAGTTTGTTGAGTTTATTGAAGGCAGAACAAGTGGTGGGTTGAGGGTCATCAAGATGGTGTGCGTGGTAAGGGTGATGATAGTGGTCAGGATGGTGACCTTAATGAGGCTAATGAGGTTAGGAAAGATGTTGAAGGTGGTGAGGTTAATGAGGTTGGTGAAGGTAGTGAAAAGGGTGATGTTGGTAAGGGTGGTGAGTTTAATGAGGTTGATGAGGTTGGTGAGGATGGTGAGGATAGTGAAGAGGGTGATGTTGGTGAAGGTGTTGTTGATTATAAGGTTGAAGAAGGGCCACTTGAAGATGTGGGATTGGATGATAGTGAGGAAGAACTATGTGAAGATAGAGGTGATGATTTTTGGATGGAAGATACACCTCGTAGAAAATATTGTTAATGCTATTAAAAGATGGGAAAAATTAGTTAGTAGATTAAATGAAGGGTCTGAAGCAAGGGGTGAAGACATTGGTCCTGGTGGTTTCCAAGCAAATAAAAGTGTTGAGGACCATGAAATAGTTGAGGAATACAACAATGATAATATATGTAGAAACTTCAAGTTTAAACAAGGAATGAAATTTTGTTCATTGAAAAGGCTAAACAAGCTATTAGAGATTGTGCGGTTTTGAATGGTAGATAGATTGTATTTATGATGAATGATGAGTCCAAATTATAGTTGTTTGCAAGAAAAGGTGAGGGTTTGTCATATTAGTGAGTAATGTTGGTTTATGCAAACAGTATTCCCTTTTGTTTGATTACATGGCAGAACTTAAAAGAGCAATGAAACAACTTGTAAGATTAAACTCACTAAACCTATTCCTAAATTTCAACCAAGACTTGAAAGTTTTTACGTGTGTCTGTATAGCTGCAAAAAGGGCTTCTTTGGTGGTTGTAGACCTTTTATTGCAATTGGTAAGTGTCATTTGAAGACTAAATATGGTGATCAGTTGTTGTAGGACAAGATCTCAATGACCAATATTTTCCCCTTACTTTTATGGTGGTTGAAAATGGGTGTAAAGAAACTTAGAGGTGGTTCCTTACTATACTATTGGACTATGATGCACTAATAATTTAATTTGGGTCATGTATTCGTGTTTGACATGTATTTGTGTTTAATACTTTAGGATATTTTATCGATACTTATCAATGAAATATCTAATCTATAAAGCCTTGATATTTTTAAGGTGACAATAATTTTAATTTTTTAAATTGACAAGTTTGATACATATGATTTTAATTTGGATTCACATAATAACAATAGTATATTTATCAAGGTTTTAATAATTATTGTACATTTTTTAATATGCATATATCACGTATTGTATCCTATTATTTTCAAAATAAATGTATCGGCATATCGGATACGTGCCGTATCCGATACACTTATCGTATTTGTATGATATTAGGCATATGCATACAAATAGTTGGGTATTTATTTCTGATCAACAAAAAGTATGAACATTTTGTCTAATCAAATAGAACTTATATTTATGATAATTGTTGTATGAGTTGGAACTAATTTAGCATTCTACTATATTTATGAAATCTTAGAAGGTGTGGAGCATAGTTTTTGCCTTCATCATGTGTACAAAAAATACAAAAAAAAAAGTTTGCAGGAGGGGTTTTGATTCATGATTTGATGATGGTAGTTGCAAAAGCTACCTATTACCAAGAGTGGGAGGCTAAGATGGAGGAGATGAAAATGTTGGTGCAAACATGCATTTAGCTCTTACCCTAGGTATAATGTACTTATGAATAATCTATCAAAATCATCGAAGAGTACTATCTTTTTAGCTAGAGACAAACCTATCTTGACAATGATAGAGTGGATGAGAACTTACGTGATGAGTAGAGTTTCAAATTTAAAAGGAAATGTAAAAATATCTTGGTAGTGTCATGGCTAAAAAAATGCTAGATAAGGAAAGTAAGAGGAGTGGTAATTGCATAGTTGTTTGGGATGGCGATGATAAGTTTGAGGTTAGACAAGTCGTTACCATGGAAAATTTGTAGTTAACCTAAAAGAACACTCATGCACATGCTATTTTTGGGAGTTAGTTGGTATTCCTTGTGGACATATTGTGGTAGCAATTAGTTATAGGCTAGAACAGGTAGAGGACTATGTTCACAAATATTACAAGAGAGAAGCACACCAAGCTTTTTATGGAGAACAAATTTGCCCTATTAGTGGTCAACAATTATGGCCCAAAACAAAACAGAAGAAATATTACCTCCAATATACAAGACACCTCCTAGTAGGCATAAGAAATTAAGGAGGAGGGAAGTTGATGAAAGTGTGAGCCATTCGAAAATTAATAGAGGAAATGTGAAGAGGAAATGCACTTATGCCAATAGTTTGGTCACAATAATAGAGGATGCAAAAATCAATCAATGAATACCACACAAGTAAGAATGTTTTCTCCTAAATCTTATGTGTACATGTTCTTATATATAACTAATACTAGTTTTTGTTTTTCCGAGACAAGGGAAAACTAGGATTGCACCTTCAAGGAGGCAAGCAACTACATTTGTGTTGCATATGGCATCAATTGTCTCGTGGCGGAGGCCAAGTGAACCGAGTCACAATCGAATCGTGGTGTTTGGACTGTTACATTCTTAAGTAAAAAGAGTAGCACTCTGACAAATATTTATAGCTTTTGGCCTAGTGGTAAGCGCTCGATCTTAACAATTGGTATCAGAGCAAAGGTCACGAGTTCGATTCCTGGTGGGGCCAAGTCAAGTCACAATCCAAGTGGGATTCCTGATAGAACTGGTGAAAATAACACGTCTTGAAAAGTCTCACATCGCTTAAGATAACCAAGGGAATTGGTGTTAGTGACTATATAATGGGCTCTAAGTCCATGATGTTCTTTGCCCCGAGTCAAAGACACTGCAATAAGAGCAAGATCTAGCACCAATATTAGAGAACTAGTGAGGAGAGGGAGAAGAGCTTATAGAGACATCACTAATTTAGGCTCCCAAGCCAGTTCTAACAACCCCACGTGAATTTTTATTAGGTATTGTACTGTTAAGTGGTTAAGATAGAACTTTTGTACTTTTGCTTTATTTTGAACAAGTTGTGGTCCACTTGTATTTGTGTATTGTCGTTAATCAATTGTGGTCCACTTTTTTATATTACTTTGTGACAATTATGGACAACTTCCAAGACTAAATTAGATTCAAATGTTGTTGTGTTATCTTTAGGTCTATTCAATTTTTCTTTGTTGGGGTTTTATGTTAAAAACTTTGATAGGGAACAATTAGAAAAGACATTTTTTTAAAACATAATGCAAGGATAATGTTTTCAATAATCAACCATACACTAATTTAGTGAAATTTGACATCTTTAATTAAATGTTGCAATATGCATCAGTTGTTGTCCACACCGACTTAATACAAAATTCATCAACTAAAAACAACCACAGATGGAAACATTACAAACTAAATTATCAATTACAAATGTTCTTTAGCACAAAAGATATAAAAAAATAATTGCAAATGTCCAAAGCACAAAAAAAAAAAAAAAAACTTCATTTTCCTCTCTTTCCTCTTTGCAATTAATTTGTCCTTCAATTTTACATTCTTCTTAACTACTTCCACCACAGATTTGTCATTTATAGCACCAAATTCCTCTTCTTCTATGTCTAGTTTTTCTTCTATTTCACCTTCTACTTGATTAGCTCATTCAAAGTAATTATAGTGATAATCACTCTACAATCAAAACCACAACCCTTAATATAAACCATCATAACAAAATTTAATACCAATAATACAATTCATTACTTACTCTCCAGTTCATGTATCTCCAAAACAATCTTATCTTCCTTTGTTCTTTGCGGTGTTTGATTTCAGAAACATTAGTCTTTCCCCCTCAATCACAAGATTCCCTCGTAAGCCTTAAAATAATGTTGATGCACCTGTATTCTTTGTTCCATAACTTCTACAAATAGATCAACAAATTTCACCGTGGGATTTCATCACGAAATCATAACATAAAAATGGTGTAACAATAATCCCCAAATCAAACAACCTTGCAACCATTCCATAAGTGTTTCATTCTCATATAATTTACATCTCTTTAGTACACCATTCATTTTTTTTATTGACATTACACATAAATTCTTATTGTAAAATATGCATCACACTTATCAAATATAACGTGCCCAAGTCATCATCACCATTATGCACTTAAAGAAATTAATGTCATTCAAAATGAAGATGTATTTCAAGTATTTCAAATTTATAAGAATGAATTTTATAAGAACAATAAAAAATTACAAATTACATGAAAGTTCAAGAACTAAAAGAATAAACTAAAAACATAAACATAGTTAACCTAAATAATTTAGTAAGTAAGGAATTATAAATGTCAACAAAGGATGAAGATGGTGTAATGAGATTATTAGAGAACATGGAAGACATAAAAGGAAGCATTTTATAGGGTGAAGTGCTCTCTAGCATGTCAAAAACAAAGGTTGCGGATGGACAATCATATGTGAATGAGGTGGACCATTTAGGGCACACACTTAAAACAATTTTCAATATGATTAACTAACGATAGTCTTCATATATTATATTATATAATATATGAATATGATTGTGGTATGTGAATTGAATAAACAACAGAGTCAAACCATTGTTTAATTCAAAATTTTAAATATAAAATTGATAAATTCTGCTAATAATTTCTCGTATTATTTATAATAAAATAAATAAAAAATATATATTTTAAAAAATTATTAAAAAGTACAATATCAAAAATACAAAAAACAATTATTTATGATACACCGATACTTTAATTTGGGCCATGTATCCGTGTCTAATATTGTACCGATAATTATGAGTTAAGTATTTAATTTATAAAGTCGTACTACACTATAAGAAAATCTTTAAAAAATTATCAATTTTAATGACAAAAAATATTAGTCATTATATAGTAACCAATTTAGGTACCAATTTAAAAACTAAAAGTTATTGACAACTAAAATAGTTTCAAAAAATTATATTAAATTAATAATTAAAATAGTTTTTATTATGAATTGATTTCTGAGTTGGTCACTAACATTAGCTACCAAGGTTGTTACTACCAAAATAATTTGTTTCTAAATTGTTCACTAACATTAATTACTAAGGTTTTGGCTACCAAACTAATTAGAAAATTGGTTTCTTACATTTTTTGTAACTAAAATTAGTCATTATTTAAAAATTTTCTTGTAGTGTTACTTTTATGATGAAAGTAATTTAGATATTGGGTTAAATATATTTATAGTCCCTTAACTTTCAATACATTTTGAAATTAGTTCTTCTCGAAATCTTTGACCAATTTAGTCCTTCATCTTTTGAAATACGTGGATTTAGTCTTTTAATTAAATTGTTAGATTTATTTGATGTTTCGTATACATCTGTTTGACACATTTTTGCTTTAATTTTAAATCAAATATTATTATGAAACGTGTTTGAAATGTCAAATAAACTTAACAAAATTTGATTAAAAGGACTAAATCCACATATTTCGAAAAAATGAAAGACTAAATTGATCTAAAATTTTAAAATTCACAGAACAAAAACATATTTAACTCTTATATTTTATATGTTAGCAACTATACTACATATAATTTTAATTTAAATTCACACAATTACAATTATATATTTATTATATTTTTAAAAATTATTCTACACTTTTCAACATTTATATATTGCATATTTTTAAAATTATTATACACTTTTCAACATTTATATATTGCATATTTGTCATGTATCTTACCTTATTATTATCAAAATAAATTATTATCAAAATAAATATATTTACATATTAAATATGTATCATATCGAATACACATACCATATCCGTGCATCATAGATAATGACTAACAATTAAAAAAAAATACTCTTTTCTATTAATAAAGATTTTGAAATAGAGTAAAATAAAAACCTGTGCAAGAACGACTAAAACCATTAAAAAACTTAATAGGACAAAATTTGTATACCAAACGAAAAGTTAACACAATAGTTCTAGTCAAGTTCAGCAAAATAGTAAAATTCAAACAAATAAAACTAAACATTCTCCAGAACTACAACATGACAAATTTGATTTTCACAGCTAAACTGGAATTACATCATTGTTCACTCGGTTTCCTTTTTTGATTTCTTTTTCTTCTTCTTAGACTCTTCACCAGTCTCCACTACATTATTGACCTTCTTATTCTTCTTCTTTTTAGCTGTTCCATCCTGCTCACTCACGACACCATTGGCACCATCATCTTCAGCCTCATTGTCACGTGCGGTCTCCTGTTCCAACTTCCTCTTTTCTTTCTTTTTCTTTTTCTTCTCTGATTTATGATCCTCCACAGCATCACCATTTGTAACTTCTGTAGGCTTATCTACAATCATGTCACTACCTTCGTCAGCAGCAGCCTTTTGCTTCTTCTTCTTGCCTTTCTTGCCTGAAACTTCAGTGGGCGCTTCTGTTTCCATCTCAGTATCTGCAACGAGTACACATCAATTAACTGTCCACCACATTACGAACAATATACATGTGCCAAATTCAAGTTCAGGTACACTTAAAACCAAAATTAAATTGGTGAAAATCAGAAAAGGGAAATTAGGTGTCTGTATAACCTTTGTTTTCAGCAGTTTCAATAGCAGACTGCATGACATCTATGTTCTTGCGAGGGGCGACTCCCTTGTCATAAAAGTCAAGTCGTTCCTCAACTTGCTCACGGAGTTTCTCCCCAAAAACAGTAGTACCCCTTTCTGCATTGAGGTACAATAAAATCATCATGACAAAGATGACACGTACAATCATGAGATATGTCTAAATTGAATATACAAGAAACAAACCAGAAAAGCAGTCAATCCGTGATGCAATTGAGCACTTGTTTGCAAGGTAGCGAGCCATTCTGCCCTTATTCTTGGCAGATGCCCGACCAATAAAAGAAGAATGGAATATCAAACCATATTTGGGAGTGTTTCCTCTAGTTTTTAATGCCCTATAAAGCAAGCAAAAAAATATAAACCTGAAGACAGCGCACATGGAACAGTAATGTCTGATAAAGCAATCTATAAAAAATGATGCCATGTTTGTTTTAGTTTCAAACTTCCAATAAACAAATTCGCACTTCAAAACTCAAGAAACTCCAAAACAAAAGGTGTAATTTAAACCTGAACAAAGCCTTCTCTGCACCAAGAATTTGAAGAGTTGATGAGGGGCACTTGGCTAAATTTGTGAGACTACCAGCATGTGAAATCAAACGAGCACCAACAACTTCACCAATTAAAGAGGCCAAATTTGGTGCAATATCACTCATTTTAGCAACGAGGTAGTCATACAGGTTCTTCCTGTACTCAGCCAGATCCATTACCCTCTGTGCAAATTGTTGGACATTGATCAAGTCAACTGGAGACAGATCCTGTCCTGAAAAAAATAAACAGAAAGAAGACTTTCAATACACAATGAAGCAAAAGTTAAAATCACCATAGCCATCTTAAGAGTAAGAAAGCTACACTCTCGTGGGAATGTGGAACTTAGTTTTCAAACCCCCACTAAAGCTTTCACATCACTTTTATTATAACTATTTCTAAAATTTAAAAGGATTCCTAGGAATATCAAAATTAAACAAACACATTTTTAAATGTCTTAGAATCACATCCCAGTCATAATATTCCTGAATATTTGATTCCTAGGGCAACATTATATCATGAAACAAAGACCCTAGAAGGATGAGATATCTACCCATGGAGGCCTTGGCAGCTTCCACAATCTCCTTCGCTTTATCCTCATCTCCAACTATTTCAGTTAAGTGAGGAATCTTGTCTTCAGTCAACTTGGCCTTATCCTCAATAAATTTTGAAACTTTAGCATACAGGTAATTATCATTTACAATTTTCACCAGCTCAGGAAAATGCCATGAATACCACTCTCTGCACATAATTACGAACCAAATACAGAAATGAATTCTTCACGTTAAGAAAAGCTGTCAAAGAAAGTGAATAATTTAAAACTTTACTATACTACCTCACTCTCATAGAGAACGAATTGATATCCTTATCAAGTGTATCAAGAAGGAAGATAGCTTGAATAACCATGTTGTCCACTCTATTGACATTGAATTTCACCTTCGCTCTGCTGTAACTATGCCCCAGACCAAGTTGGGCCTTTTCCAAATCTCCAGCCTATGAAATCCAAAACAGGACAAATATTAAACATAAACTCGGTATCCTACATACACAGAAACACAATAATAGGCCTGAGGAAACACTAACCTTGAGATCACCAATAAAGGTATCAAAATGCAATCGCACACCGCGAAGAAGTTCGCTCACAAACTCATTACTCTGGCAAGGAAGCTTTGTGACTTCAGATATTTGCGAACCAATCTTAGGATCAGACACACCTAAACTGAACTTGGCCTTTTTACCTTCCTTTACTTTAGGCAAGTTAGTCTCCAAAACAGTCCTCAGTTCATCAGTTAATATGCCTGAAACCCCCAAAAGATAATAGTCAACACACACCAGACAATAAAAGCAACCAAACTGAATAAAAATGTCGTAATAAAGACAAATAAAAGAAGAATAACCCGTAACATGAAGAAAAAAAATCAACCAATTGAATAAAAATCATGATTAATGTAACAAACTTGGTAACCAATGGATTCTGAAACACGCAAGTTCATCGAAGTAACAGTGTGAGAGAGTGGTTGGTTACCTTCGGATACGGCGTTGCACTGCTTGAGGGCATCAAGAGCGGAAGTGAAAGGATTGAAGGAACTAAGCTTCACGACTTTCCCAAACCTGTTGAGGTCGGAAACGGAGTTCCGAACTGCTTCGGTGTTCTGACCAATTTCGTCGAGGCCATGAGCCTCGAACAGTGCATAGCCTGAAGCGGATTCGTAGAGAAGGAACAGTGCCATTGGATGCCAAAAACTGAAACCCTAGAACTGGTGAAGAGAAAAATAAAATGGCATTTGAAGGCTGCTTTGGCGCAACGAGGTTTAGGGTTTTAGAGAGAAAAAAATTATGCTGCTTCTTTTAACAATGGACCGGGTTGGACCAGATGGGTCGGGTTTTAGACTATTACAATAAGTGGACGTTTCTTCCTCCACCTCCATAATATTTTTTTGCACTCCTTAGATTTTAAAATTCCAATTTTATCTCTTTTTATTTTGAGTTTCGGAATACTGATCCGAAAATATTTCAGATTTTATGATTTAGAATATAAATTTTATATTTCAGACAATATAATATTAATACGAAATAAAAAATACATTCTGAATACTACTATCTGGCAAAATAAAAAAGGCATTTACAATTTGGAATGAAATGTGGATAATTCTTGTTCATATGGAGAAATGATGGGAAGAAGATAGGGTGAAACGGTCTTAGTACTTAACCTATGGAGGTGCAAGAATAAACTATGGAAGTGTAAGAAGAAGTACCCAACTAAGTGTCTACCCTGATTTATAGGGGATTCTTCCTGCACCTTTATATTTTCTTTCTACACCTCCATAAACTAGGTAAAAAGCTCATTTTTTTTCTTTATGTTTTTTCCTCCATCATCTTCATCCTCTGATTGCACCCGTTATTATTCTTCTTCTTCCATGCGGACTCTTCTCCTCTGCACCACAAACGCCAATGCGACAAATTTTTGACCAAATCTTAGAGCACCCCCAACCACCCTTGTTTGAAGAAAAGACAAATGGCACAATTTGAGCAACACCATGAATAAATTTTTTTTCCAAATTCCGATAACTGAGCACCGAAAAGAAATAGAGCATCGATCCAAGGAAATGAATCTTAAACCGAGATATCTATAATTACCGATTTAGTTTCTAATTTTTTTTTTGGTTTAATTTAATCTTTTTATTATTGATTTGTTTAATTGAGTCTTCTAATTATTTAAAATGATTTAATTTGGTCCTTTTTATCAAGTTAGGGTTAACATCATGTGTTCGTATAGGACACGTGTTAATATGTGAATTTTTTAATTTTTTTTTTTATTTTTTTCTAAAAAATTATAAACTGGCACGTGTCAATTTACCGTCATGCCACGTGATAGTTTACCGTCGTGATACGTGGCAGTGGTAATAGTTGTTTTCAATCTAGTCATCTATTTAAATTTTTTGTTCAATAGTCCCCTTATTTTTGAAAGGTTAAAATACCTTTTTGGTCCCAATTTTCGTCAAGTTTTTTTAAATAAGTCCTAATTTTGGTTTTGTGTTCAAATAGGTCCCAATTTTCATCAATTTTGTTCAATTGAGTCATTTTTTGCTAACACCGTTTAAAACATTAACGGCCATGAACAGTAACGGCCACGTGTCACCTCGTGATTTTTTTGAATTTTTTAAATTTTTTTTTAAATATACACGTGTCAACCCAGTAGCGTGTCACATGTCACTTCGTGGTTTTTTGAATTTTTTTTTTAATTTTATAAATGTCCACATGTCAATCCAGTAGTATGTCACGTGTCAAAGTCAATGTTCTATATTCAATTTGGTCCCTATAATTGTTATTTTTGTTCAATTAGATCCCAATTTTTGTTAACATTAACCAATTTGGTCCCTCTCTAAATTAAAACCAAATTTAATTTTATATTAAAATTAACATTTTTTATTAAATATTTTTATATAATATATTAAAATTCACATCATTATAACTTTGATATAAAAATTAAATGTGGTCACATCTTCGATAGGGACCAAATTGGTTAATGTTAACAAAAATTGGGACCTAATTGAACAAAAATAACAATATGGACTAAATTGAATATAGAACATTGACTTTGACACATGACACGCTACTGGGTTGACACGTGGGCATTTATAAAAATTGAAAAAAAATCAAAAAAATCACGAAGTGACACATGGCACGCTACTGGGTTGACACATATACATTTAAAAAAAATTTAAAAAATTTAAAAAATTTAAAAAAAATTCAAAAAAACCACGAAGTGACACATGACAGTCACTGTTCATGACCGTTAATGATTTAAACGGTGTTAGCAAAAAAGGACTCAATTGAACAAAATTGACGAAAATTGGGACCTATTTGAACACAAAACCAAAATTAGGACTTATTTGAAAAAACTTACGAAAATTGAGACCAAAAAGGTATTTTAACCTTTTTTAAAATGATCAAATCTTCTACTCTATAATTTGAGACTAAATTAAAAGGTTTAATTATACTTTTGGTCCCCATTTTTGTAGCAAAATCTAAATTTGGTCCCTCTATTTTTTTTATCTTAATTTGGTCTCTGTTTTGTGAAATTTGATCTCAATTTAGTCCTTTCCGTTAGTGGTACAATAACAACGTTAAATAGGGTGCCATGTGTTAGTTCCTGGATTTTTTATTTTTTATTTTTGAATTTTTTTTTAAATAAAAAAAATTGTCATGTGTCAAACTGTCGTCGTGCCATGTGGTAGTGATAGAGTGATGTGACAGTGATAATGTCACGTGTTAGTATTATGTCAGGTGCCATTCTCTCATTCTCAATTTGGTCCTATATTCTAATTTTTGTCTGAATTTAGTCCTTATTTTTGTAAAAATAGTGCAATTTTGCCTCTCTAAATTGAAACAAAAATTAATTTTTATATAAATATTATACAAATATTTTTATTAAATTTGATATTTTTATTATATATTTTTAACATAAATAAGTTTATTTAAATTTTTGTTTCACATTGAACTTTACTTAAAAAAATTTCAAATTCAAATTTATATATGTTTTTATTGTTACATGAACTAGTTAAAATTATTTTTAAAAATTTTATAATTGTTAATTTTACACCCATTCAAACATTTGTGTACAAATTATTGAACTTTACACATTTTAAAAATATACAATTATTTGAAATATAAATTCAAATAAAAAAACAATATTAAAGTACGATGTATGAAAATATCAATATAATTTATGATTTTTTTTCTATTAACATTATTTTCTATGAACAACTTTAAAACAATTTTAAATGAAGTTCAATGTAAAATATTAATTAAATAAACTTAATTTTATTAAAAATATTTACTTGAAATATCAATTTTTATAGAAATATTTGTGTACATTTATATAGAAATTAAATTTGATTTCGATTTGGAGAGGAACAAAATTGTTCAAATTTTACAAAATTAGGACTAAATTGAGACAAAAATTAAAATAAAGGGACTAAATTGAGAAAGTGAAAATGACACCTGACATATAAGTGACATGTGTCATTGTCATTGCCACATCACTCTATCACTACCACGTGTCACGATGACAGTTTGACACGTGGCAAATTTGTTATTTAAAAAAATCAAAAATAAAAAAAAATCAAAAAATCCAGAGACTGACATGTGTCACCCTTTCAACAGTGTTACTATACCATTAACGAAAGGGACCAAATTGACATAAAAAAAAATAGAGGGACCAAATTGAGATTTTGCTACGAAAATGGGACCAAAGGCATACTTAAACCATTAATAAATAATATTAATTACAACTTATATATACACGTTACAATAATTTTTTTAAAAATATATACATCAAATCACTCAACCTAAATACTCAAATTATTTTATATTTTACATTTTTACCTTTGTAATTTTTTACATTTGAATTTTTTTACACTTATAAAAGATAAAATAATTTGAATATTTAGGTGTAGTGATTTGATGTATAAATTAAAAAAAATAATTTAACATGTATATATAAGTTATAATTAAGCTTATTTAATAATTTGATCTCAAATTGGAAAGTACAAAATTGAATCGTTTTAAAAAATAGGAGTACTAGATTGAACCAAAAATTTAAATAAATTGAAAATAACTACTACCACTGCCACATGACACCATTGTAAATAATCACATATAGGGATGGCAATTAGGGCCTGGCCCGCAGGCCCGCAGAAAAAACGTGGGGCGGGCCAGGGTAGTGAGCCTGCGGGCCCGGCCCGCATAGGCCCGCAGGCCGCATAAAATAAAAAAAAAAAACTTGCACTTGTGTATATTAATTACTTCTTTTATGGACTCTTGCATTAACGTTTCAAATTCTTGTATAACTGGAAAAGACAAGTATTATGTAATTTTTAATGTGCTAAAATTTAAAAAATACATTGTGTATGTCATAGTATGAATATGATGAAAATGTTGAATTATCAATTTATCATCTAATTCCCCAAAATTTTTACTTAATTTTGTGAACTTCTTAAAGTTTCCCAATTTTTAAACATTGAAAGTTTTATCATAAAAAAAAATTAAAAAAAATTAAAAAAAAAAGCGGGCCAATGTATATGCGGGGCGGGGCGAGCCGGCCCGCGGTGTGCGGGCCTTATGCGAGGCGGGCTGGCCCGCATTGCCACCCCTAGTCACATAACACGACGGTAACGTGACACGTGACAATTTATAAATTTTAAAAAAAAATTTAAAAAATAAAAGTTAAAAAATTTAAAAAAATAAAAAATTTCACGACTTGACTTGTGTTTAGTACGGATACAGTGTTAACTCCAACCTAACGAAGATGACCAAATTGAATAATTTTAAATAATTAGAAGACTATATTAAACCGATAAATAATAAGGAACCAAATTAAACTAAACAAAAATTAAACAATTAAATCGGTAATTAGAATAACCTTTAATTCTAGAGTCCAAGCTAACCATGGAGAATCCGTGACATAGGGATGTTCAAATCATTGCACTACATCGAGTTTCATTCCAAAGGGACATATATTATTTTGTATTTTAAGTTATATAGTACAAAATGTATTTTTTTATTTTTTATTTTAAATATATTTTTTCGTTTATATTATGAGTTATATAACTCAAAATACAAAAATTGTATTTTAGATAATACAGTCTGAAAATAACAAATAAAAGACATTCGAGATTATATAATTTAAAATATATTATTCATTTTACATTTTGAATTATATAATCTAAAACATTACATTATTATTCTGAATTATGTATTCAGAATATTTCCGTATCATAGATTCCAGAAGTCAAAATGAAATGAAGTTAAATTTGAAATTTTCAAATATTACGAAGATGCAGTAAGAAGCGTCATGATTTATAGATAGTGTGGACTTTTAATTTGGATTTTGTACCTATCCCAATCATAGGTCCATACTATTCTTTCCCCCTTCTCATTTTTAAAAACACATTTCTTTATTATTTTCCAATATTGTTTGTTTCCTTTCGCAATATAAATAAGGTTATCTTTATATACTTAGGGTTTTATTTCACATGCTTTTACTTAGCAATGACACAAGGACCACTGATAAATTTATAAAAACATTATTTAAATTTAATATGAATGTTCTATTTTGTATAATTGAATAAGAATATTTAATCATTTTTATAATAGAATATATCTAATTACTTTTATAAATACTTTTTATGAACCATTTTACAAATACATACTTAAAACTTTAAAATGTGGATGAAAAATATTGTTTATTAAAGGTTGGATTTAATATTGTAGTGAAAAGGTTTATCTACAGTATTATTCTTCTGATTTTGTATATTTAAAACATTTTCTTCAAAAATTGTAAAAGAAATTTATATTTTCTCAATTTTATTATATTGATTAAAATACTAACTTAATTAAAAGTAAAAATATACTCACTACTTAAGATTTTTTTTTTCCATTTTTTCTAAGAGAAAGAGCAATTAAATTTTACTTTCTAATTTAATATTCATTCTCGTAATTAAATAGAATATATATATATATATATATATATATTAAATTAGATTTATTTTTAATTATATTATAGAAAGAGAATTTATATTTACATTATAAAAAAGTGATTAAAAAAAGTAAACTAAAATTGTTGTACAAAAATATTTTAAACATAATAATTTAAGCCATGGATCTTCATAAATTAAATGATAACTTTATACATTATAAAAGCATTTTTTATATATTTTATTTTATGTAAAAATAAAATAAAATAACATAGGACTATAGAATTAAAATAATTAAAAAAGTTAAAATAAAAGAAATAATTAGAATAAAATAAATTAAATAATACGTGATTTCTGAAATTTAGTACAAAATATTAAAGTATCAAGTAAAATAAATAAACCTACATAATTATTAAAACAAAGTAACAAAATTAGAATACCTCATAATATAAAATAAATGTTTGAAAAAACTGTGACTTTCTTTTACATGATACATTTACATTTGTTTTAATATTCATATAAGGAGTTAATAATTTTACATTATTTGAAAAATAAATAAATTATAATAAGAATATTATATAATTTCAATGTGTTGAATAATTCATCAAACTTTACATATTATCCACAATGATAATCAACTTTCAAACACGATACATAATACATTAAGAAAAAGAACAATACATCTAAGGAAAAGTAAATGTTGCATTGACAAAAGAAGATTTATATAGCTACTATATGATGATAAAAGAATTTCAGATGTTAGAAAAGTTCAGAGACATGGATTTTGGAAAGTAACTCTCATCAAATCATATTTATTGTGATATGCTTAGTATAACTAGTGAGTTTCTTATTATGATTAAGGAAAAATAATTGGTAAATCCCAAGTTTATTAGAATCAATGAACAAATGGAATACCTGAGTTATGAATTTCCTACAGGAGTTGGTGGGAACTTGAAGTTTAAAGAAAGAGTTTTTGTGCTCAATAATAAAGAATTGTTAATTGCTAAAAAGATATTTTAGGCAAGGTCACACAAGCAAATTTAGCATATGCCTTGGTACTAAGATGTATCCTTCTAGTAGTCAAGAGACAAGAAAGACGTTATAAAGTATCTTTTGTCCTGATTCACATGTTAGAAGAGAAACATAGAACATAAAAAATCTAGATGGGTGTTATAACAAATAGAGATCCATAAATGAAATTGGGGCAATATTGCTATGAACTTTATTACTCGTCTTTGAAGATCGATAAAAGATTGTGATGATATTGGATCATTAATGTTGATAGATCAACAAAGTGTGTGCACTTCATACTCTTAACATGAGATATTCTCTAGAGCAATTGACACAAATATATATATATATATATATATATATATATATATATATATATATATATATATATATATATATATATATATATATATAAAGAAGGTAGTAAAAATGCATGACATTCTTATAAATATAATATCTGATAAAGAAGGTAGTAAGAATACATGACATTCTTGTAAATATAATATCTGATAAAGAGTCAAGATTCACATCTAAGTTATTAAAAAGTCTACATGAAGATTTCACAAACAATTTAAAATTGAGTTATGCTTATCATCCACCAACGGATAGTCAATTGGATTGGAGAGGATTATACAATTTAATCCCTTAAATATTTGTTGCAGGCTTATATACTTGATCACCTTGGAGATTGGGAAGAAATTTACCTTTTGTAAAACTTACTTACAATAACATTTTTCATACAAATATAAGAATGATACCTTTTAAAGCTCTATGTGATAAGAAGTATAGAACTCCTTTGTATTGATATCAAGATGAGAGAAAACATGTTACTAGGATCATAATTCCCCCAACAAACTAATGAAAGGTAAAACATATTTGAGAGAATATGAATGCAATTTTGAACATGCAAAAATCATATGTTGAACAAAGTAGATGCATGTTACAATCCTTTTAGGCAAACCATTTTGGACATTGAAACTAGATATTAAATGTAAACACAAAAAGAAGTAGGCATTGGTACTGGAATTATAGTAAGAGAAGGTTTTTATGAAATTTATTATTATAATAAGAAGTGTTCATCTGTTTTGTAAGTTATTATTTTTTATTGTTTATATTATTGTTTGAATTAGAGAAAAAAAATTTGAGAATATTTGAGAAAATAAGAGTATTTTAAGATTCATACGAAGGGAAGATTGATTTATTACGATTATATTGAGGTTGTAGTTAGAATTATATAAAAGAAATTATTGTTATTTAATTTATATATATATATATATATATATATATATATTTATTTATTTATTTATTTATTGACAATATGATAGTTTATATGGAATATAAGAAAGTATTTATTTAATGAACGAGAAATTTTTGTATTGAGGTTTTGTGGCGTATACACAAAAATATGATTCACAATATTACAAGAATAAATTAGAATGATGTGAGATAAACTAATGGAGGAAATAATTTTTTTATAAAATTAAATGTATATGGTTGTTAAGATTGATAGTTAGTTAACAATATGATATTTTTAAAAGTGGGTCAAAAAATATCATTATTCATTTTAAAATTATTTATATGGTTGTTTGACAGTATGATGCAGAAATTATTAGAATGAAGTGAATTAGAGATGACAAAAATATTTGTATTCGTGGGTGTTTGTGCATAAAATTCGCAGCGGGTTAGTATCTGTGGGTATTTATTACTTGTGGATAATAGGTAGTTTAAACTTGTTTATAAACAGGTCGGTGCGGGTATTATACTATCCATACTTACGAGCATCTTTACCCACAAGAAAGTAAAATTAAAATTAATTTATATTTTATTAAGTTAAATTTAATTAAAATTAAAATTTAATTTATATTTTATTAGATTATATTTAATTAAAATTAAAATTTAATTTATATTTCATTTCATTTTTTTTGGTAATTCTATTTAAATTTTACTTTAAAAAATTATAAAATATATTTTTTTGTAAATATTTATGGATATTCACAAGTAGTTTAATACCTCTTTATAAACGGGTCGGTGTGGGTATCATACTATCCGTACCTACAAGTATTCGTTACCCACCAAAAATTAAAATTAAAATTAATTTATAATTTATTAAAATTAAAAATTAATTTACATGTTAATAGATAAAATTTCATTTAAATTTCATTTCATATTTTTCGTAATTCTGTTTAATTTTATTTTAAAAATTTATAAAATATATTTTTTTGTAAATATTCGTGGATATCTACGGGTATCCCGAGTATTTTTTATACAGGTACCCATGCAGGTAACGAGACAGGTAACGAGTAAATTCTTTTGTTGTGGGTCGGGTTGCGGGTAGGCACTATTCATGCTCGACCCGACCCGTTGTCATCCCTAGAGTAAACATGTGATTTTGATACATTAAATTATACATATGATTCAGTTTATTAAGATTTGATTTTTTTTTGTAAGATTAATTTTTATTAGGTATGAAATAATCTAATATATTGAGTGAGATTATTATATGGTTTGGTATAGAAAAAAAATAGAGTAAGAATGGAAATCATAAAGCCCACTTTATTTATGCCTTATGTTTTAAAGGTTGCCCCAAATCTGTTGGGCCTAAGGGTTGACCCATAGGGTGCCAAGGCTCCTAAAGCAGCAAAGAGCCCTCATTTTGTTCTCATTTGCAAACAGACCCTTTCTTTTACGCTTTCCTTTCCTTTCAGAAGCTCTGCTAGGGTTTGGTTCCTAATCCTCTTCTAGCTAGCTCAAATCCATTTTTCTACTCCATGTAAGTATTTTTCCTAGCTCATACTGGTCCTCGTTAATCACTCTTCATATTTCCATTTAGGATTTCATGGTAACCCCATTTCTTGTTCTGTTCCGCTATTTCTTTCAGCTCTTTAGTTCGTTCCTTGAGCTATTGTTCTTCACGGTTCGGGTGTCGAAGCTCTTAGCTCACACTTTCTAGGTAAGGGAAGTTAGGGTTTTGCTAAATCTTTGGTTTTTCGTGATTGCTTGATGATATTTCATGATTTGTTTGGATGGTATGCTGCTATGGGCTTATGAGATGTTTTATTTCATTGATTGGTTGTATTGTTGGACTATTGCACGAGAGGACAATGGTGAACACTAGTTTTCTCGCCCAAGCGAGCATGTCTCGCCTAAGCGAGATTAATAGAGGCTCGCCCAGGCTATTTCACGTGAGTTGTCGCTCAGGTGACCAACCCTATTTTGAGCGAGCAAACGTCTCGCTCAGGCGAGGGGAGTTTCGTCTAAGCAAGAGAGCGCAGAAGCCATTGTTCCCCTTTTCGAGCCCTCGCCTAGGCGAAGGGGGCTCACCTGAGCGAGAGGACTCCCTCGCCTAAGTAAGACCCTTCTGCTTAAGCAAGGAGCTGGGTTTGTGGCTTATGAGTTTAACATGATTTGAGTATGATGTGTGTTTGGAATGATTCATGGGCTAAAAATGATGAACTTTGACATGGTTTTGGAATTGAATTTTATTGGAGGTTGGTTATAAATGTTGGCATGAGATTCATATGCAAATAGTATGTATCTGTATAGCCCAGCACCTGGGCTAGATTCTATTGTTAGATTCTATTGTTTTGGGCTTTACGAGGGTGTTACATAAATAATTTGTAAAATATGCTATATAAGTTTTATCATTATGTATTTCAGTTATTATTGCAACAATATTTATTAATAAGTAGAAAAACAATTAAACAACATGTTTAATATCAGAGCCAGGTTTCGATCCTGGGACCTGTGGGTTATGGGCCCACCACGCTTCCGCTGCGCCACTCTGATATTTACATTTATGAATCCAAACATTAATTCCTACAAATTTCAACAGGAATTTAATTACTAATTCCACACCAAATCATTGTCTCTCTTCTCCGTTTACTATACTATATTTTGTCTAAGTATTAGTGAGTTTTTTTTTCAATTGATATTTCTTTGGCTACATTTTGTTTTGTCATATATTTTTTCACATTGTAGTTCTATTATTTGTTGCAAATCGGATTGATGTAGGTGGTATACTACCTATTGGAGACATTGTTATCTCAAGTGGAGTTGAGGATGACTTGTTTGATGCGAAGGCTTTAGACGATTTTTTTTAAAACCACTTGTTGGATCACCTCCAGTTAAGAAGCCCTAACAATGGTTATGTACCACAAAAGGTGAAGTCATCCCTTTGAAGGAAGGTAATTTTGAAGACATTAAAGGATGCAATTTTGTAAATACATCAAATTTTGAACCTAAATCTTCAAAATTAGCAAAGAGAAATAAATGGAAACATGATAAAGTTAAGAAGTTGATTGGTTTGCGTGGGGAGCTGAATGACTGATTTCATGTTGGAAAGGAAGGATTTCCTCCCTAGGAAGAAATATCTTAGAATTTGTTGTCTAATTGGATCAACAGAAGTCATGGGCAATGTAAATCTCTATAGACATCTTTGTTACAGAAATATGAGGTTTGTTCTTCAAATGAGTTACTTCATGTTAATCTTATAAAGCAAAGTACATGCAAGTGTCGTATCCATAAGGACTCGTGTAAATATTCAAGTAATATCAATCTATTTTTATTTGTTATAAAAAAGTTTTAGTAGTAGTGCTTATATGTGATTTAGACAAAGCAATGAAGGATCAAATACAATTAATACATAAATGCATATTGAAATTGGAGTTCACCTATCTTCATTTATACTTTCATTGTTATATCAAATAACAAAACTAAAGATATTACAATGAGTTTTAGAGAGAAATCCTATGAAGAGAACTAAAAACAAGGCTCCATAATAATATAGTGACACTTTGTTTTTATAGAAAATACTGTTGTGGCTTCTTGTCCATCCTTAGTGCTTCAGCAATAGAGGCTTCCTCCCATGTGGGGTTTTCTTATGGATAAAGTTTCTTGCTCTAGTGATCTAGCCTTGAGGTTTCCTTCCTAAGAATGTTTCCTTCAAGTTGTAGCCTTTCTTGGTGAAGCTCCAACTCTTCAGATCTACTTTTTGAGGTTCTCTTCATCAGAGAGTTTCCTTGTGGATTTAGTGTCATGTTTGTTGCTCAATTGTGCATTCTACTTTGACTTGCTCTTAAAATGCCTTTCAATGCTTCGACCTCAATCTTAGAGTTTAGTAGCATAACTCTTGTATGATTGCAAAAGTGCTGCAATTTGAAACAAAAACATGTTAAATTGACTCTAAACTAATTCTCCACACAACATTTTGTGTCTTAGGCTAAAAAGGGATGATTTACTCAAAGATGGTTCAATTTCATGCAATTTAAGTGTCAAAATCATGTATAGAAATAAGTAAATTGGACATTTATGTCTTATTTGGGGCCTTCTTCTTACCTGATTGTCTACTAGTTATATTGAGTTGTCTACTTCACAACTACAGGCATTAGACGACCTTACCCTACTATGTGATCATTCAAACCATCTTTGACTTAGACTCTTTGTCCATTCCAAAGAATCACCTTGTCTACTCTTTTTTCTACTCGTCTATTCCATGTTTGCCTAAACCCTCACTACTTTTCTTTCCATAACTTACACTAGACTCATCTGATCAACCACCTAATCTACTTTCATCATCATACCATTTGTCTAACATTTCATTCCTGCATATACACATTTAGATTCATCTAGTTTTACACTATATATATAGAACAATAATTTAAATGGTTAAAAGAAATAAAGATTACATTAGAGATTAATACTTTTGAATACTAAACAACTCAAACATATTTTACTATTGATGGAGAATCATATTCAACACATATTCTCAATTGTCTTCGAGGACCCATCATAGTCCCTTTTGGTGGGGAAAATGCAATATATACACCACACCTAAAATTCTTAAATGAGAAATATTAGGTTACTGACCAAAAACCAACTACATAAAAAAGTATTTGTGATAACTTGTTGGCTTGATGTGAATCAATACAAGAGGTACAAAATTGCATATCCTCAAGTAATCATTGAAAGATTAGCTCTCATAAGTAATGGTATTGCAACCGTTTTTAGATGTTTTATTAATTATTTTTGCAAGTCCATTTTGAGTATGAACATGTGTTACTGGATGTCCAACTTCAATTACAATTGATATACAATACTTATGAAAAGCATGAGATATAAATTCACCATAATTATCAAAATAGATTTTCTTAATCGAATAATCTGGAAAGTTAGCTCTTAACTGTGCTAATAACTTTACAAATGTCTGATTGCGAGTTGATAATAAACAAATATGTGACCATCTATTTGATGGATCAAAAACCATGATATATATATAAATGATCCATGTGATGGGTATATTTGACCACAAAGATCACCCCGTATTAGTTCTAAAAATGAGATTGAATCATTTCTATTTTTTTTTCTGGTGATGGTCTTATTATCAAATTTCCTTGTGAACATGCGATACATGAGAAATCATTGGATTGAAGAAGTTTTTAACTTTTAAGTGGATGTCCACTTGAGTTTTCAACTATTTTTTCGCATCGTGATAGATCTAGAATGACCCAACTAATCATGCCAAACAAGGAATTCATTTTGATTTATAAACTTTTGGTTTACCATGACATACATTTCAATTGTATACTAATATATGTGTAGTACAAACTATCCAACTGATCATGTCAAACAAGAAAATCATTTTTGATTTGTAAACTTCTGGTTTACAATGACATGCATTTTAATTGTACAAATATATGTGTAGTACATTCCGGAAAGGTTGATAATTTCTTCAATACACATATTTTTTATTCAACCCAAGTCTAGTGATATAAAGATATTTCATGTCTCTTTCATTATTTTTCCTAATATGATATCCATTGAAACTTAATAAGTTTCTATTAGACTTCTTGGTAGAAGTATAATAGCTCTTCTGAAGCCTTCAATTATAGTATCGTAAATAATGTTAATATTGACTTCTTGCATAACCAAACAAGAAAAAAAAATACTCTTGAGAATTGTATGAGTTGTTGCACTATCAAGAAGACAAAATATATCTTAGTTTATACAACATCATTGCATACCAAATAATCATACATATAATTAAATTTTAATGGACTTAATAAGCTCAATTCGTTGCAGGTACCACTAAAAATCAAACAACTTTGCAAGTAATATCAAATAAAACTAAGTATAAAACATCATCTCTGAAAATCTTTGAACCTTTATATATGTATAGTATAACAAAATCATAACCATAAATCCATATTAAAACCCATGTTTCACATTCTTATGGATAATATGTATATTTTAATTTATCATTAACTTAAAATATTCATATGTAATATATGTATAATTTATATAATTGGTTTGGAATATCTCCATATAGTATTTATATGGTCATAATAAAAAATAACCATGAAAAATATAAATCAAATATTGCTTCATTCACTTATAGGAATGGAGCAAAATCAGTTCGGCGGGTCTCATGATCTTTCATCAAAAAGTAATTGTTTTGTTAAGCTACAATAAGAAATTAAATAAATTCAGAATATTTGTGAAATCTCTTTTCATGATATTGTTGTTGTAAGAGCAAATTAGATGCTCAAATACTTTATTTATTCCTTTAATGACATTACCAAGACTCATTGCATCTAAATGTATTTCAACATTCAATATCCAATATAAGTAATTCTTTCTCATAATATCAAGGGTAACAAACACAAATCTTGCAACGTTTGACATGTTTAGAATAATAATCACCATTGTTCTGATTTTGACCCAAGTTGACATCCATCGTTAGGAACAACCACCACGTTCCCGAGGTATTGTCCGTTTTGGAGCGTTTTAGCTTCGTCACGGTTTTGTCCTTAAAAGGCGCCTCGAAGGGTGGAGGGAGGTAGGAGTATATAAACTTCGCTTGACCTCGACTCCTAAGCGATGTGGGACTTATTGGGTGTACCGGAACAACCATCATAATAAAAATATTTATAATAAGAAAAAAAAGAAAATTGATAAGGTCCAATAATTCTTATTACAAACATAAGAATATACGATAAAATTGTAAATAAATAAATAATTAGAAGAAGTCTAGATTGAGACACGTAAAACAGTGTCCTTAAAGAAAAAAAACTCTCACTAGCCTTATGTTGGTTAGAGAGCATTAACGTGTTATAAAACAAAGCTAAAATAACATAGTAAAAGAAAGGAAAGAAGAAAAGATAATTGAGAATAATTTTTGTGTGTGTCTTATGACTTATCTAAATGTCCTATTTAGATATACAACTTATAACCCTTAAATGATACAAATTAAATAATTAATACAAATATTTAAACCTCATCTCCTAAACACTAATTAATTAGTAATTGTAACATAAGTAAATCATGTCAATAACATGAATAACTCTATTATATTAATGAACAATCATTAATTTATAACAGTTAATTAATTTAATGATCACAATATTTATTTTAACTCGATTCTTCAGTATGAAAAAACCCATATTACTCAAGAGACACACACACACACACACACGAGTGTCTATTACTTACAATGTTGATTAACCCTATATTTATATTTATTATTTTAAGTTGAATGTTTTTTTTCTTGTGATCCACTATCCGTTAAGGCTAGTAGTGACCGTGATGACAGTGTGCATGTTGTCTTAATATTTTGGGTTATCACCCAACCACACTCCAGGGTTAATCTTTTAATGTCTTAGGCCCAATACGTCCCAAGAATAGGACCTCCTACCACTCTCACCACATAAATCATTCTACTCTATATGAGCGTGAACGATTATAAGAGTTTAGGATACCTTCCTTAATCTAGACATCTCCTATATCAAGGTATACACTAACCACACCCTCACAAAGAGTTTCCCATGAAACTCTTTTACCAACAACATTCCATATGTTATCTCAAGCATCATAATCTCATGCCAATGCACCACTAACCAACCAACCCATTCTTATTTCATTTCATACCAAGCAAGTCAATATTACATGAAACATACATAATCACATATTCATGCTTTTAAGAGTAATTGAATCAATCCACAAGTTAAAGTTAAAGTTAAAGTAAGGAATTAAAATTCTGCAGCAATTCTCACTTAAGCTAAAATGATCTTGCTTAAGCTAGAAATTCTCGCTTAAGCTAGACTGATCTCGCTTAAGCTAGATTGGTCTCGCTTAAGTTAAAATTCAAACAGAGAGCAAAGTGAAATTCTGCTATTCTAGTTTAAGCTAAAAATTCTTGCTTAAGCTAGATATTCTCGCTTAAGCTAGACTAATCTTGCTTAAGCTAAAATTTCTCACTTAAGCTAAACTGACAGATTTTCACTGGTTTCAAAATGCAAAAACAAAAAATCCCAAACAACACAAACTAAAGAAAACACAAACACATTGCATAAAACGTTGGCATCATACTTCATGCTTTAAAAGGGTAAACAAATCAATCATGGGAGCATACAAGCTTTCAAACAACTTTGCTGTCAATCTCGCTCAAGCTAAGGAGCCATCGGCGGACCATTATGTGGACATAGGGGGGCCATGGCCCCCCATTTTTTTTTATATTCATATAATTTTATATACATTTTTTAGAAACTTAATATTTTAATATATAATATTCTAATAAATTTTTATATATTTATATTTACAGATGAAGAAAAGTATTTTTTTACATTTATTTTTCAATTTTATCTTTCAAATATTTTTTAAATAAAAATAATTATTTTATTAATATTATTTTTTAAGTGATTATTTATTTAATTTAATCATTTTCTATTTGATTATTTTCAAATTTAATTATTATAAATAAAAATTAATATAATAAAATAAAAATTATTTTATATTTAATTTTATAATTATAATAATAACAATAATTATTATTTTATTATTTTTATTATCATAAAAAAATTAAATACAATGTTCTTACTAGTTTATATAAAAATTTTGGAATTACTTTTCTAGTTTCTATTTTCGTTCAAAAATAATAAGTTGGTTCTCGATTTTTTTTTAGTCTCATTTTGGTCTCAATTTTTGAAAAAATGATGCAACTTTGACATTTTTTCATTAAATTTATTGAATCGAACCAAAATATTTTCATCAAAATTGAAGTTGTGAATAAAGATGGTTTATTTTGTTGGTGTAATTGACATAATCCTAGTATAAATTTTGGTGAAAAATTCTTTTCGCTTTAAGAAATTATACGAAAAAGATAAAATTGCATAAATTTTTAAAAAATCAAAACCAAATTGAGACTAAAAAACATTAGACGACCAACTTAATATTTTTAGACAAAAAATAGACCAAAAGAGTAATTCAACCAAAATTTGGGCACCCCCAACATACTGGCGGAAGATATGCCACTGTAAGAAGCTCTCACTCAAGCGACAGGAGCCCCTCGCTCAAGCGAAAAGCTCTCGCTTAGGCGAGATTGAAATCAACGGCATTATGAGGGTTCACAAGTTCTCGCTTAAGTGAGGCCTCCTCGCTTGAGCGAGATTACTCTCGCTCAAAACTGGAGCTCGTTGCCTGAGCGACAACTCGAGCAGAACTTGGGGTGAACTTCTCGTTAATTTCACTTAGGCGAAGGTTGCTCACTTGGGCAAAAGCAATAGAGCTTTTCCTTGCTCACGCATGCAAACCAGAAAAGTAGTACCAAACAACATTTCAACCATTTCCAAGCAACCACAATAGCGAGCAAACATCATAACATTATTTAAAACTAGGAAAACATGCAATAATCATAAAAAATTTTAAACCCTAGCTTCCTTTACCTGAACAGATGATAACCAAACAAAATTAGGGACACAAGGAAGAGCACCACTGCACATTTCAGCTTACGGAGCTGGAAAATAGAACAAGAAGAATGAAATTAAGACCCTAATGTTAGAAAAAGATTACTCAAATAGTACTATTAATAATAAAAATATGAAATGATATAATAGTAATAAATAGAGCAATAATAATACTAAGACAATATATAAAACAATGAATATTAATCAAAGATCAACAATCATAATAGCAATAATAAATAAAAGATAGAAGGTAAGGAGTAGAAATATCCTGGGTTGAGACACGCATAGCGCTATCTTTAGAGAGAAAACGCCCCTACTGCACAGGGCTAAACAAATACACACTCATATGTGTTTCAAATCATATGCGTTTCTCTCCCAAGATACAACAACCCGTCAGATCGATCGAGTGCAGCAAAGGATCTTCGAACCTTATGAACACCACTGTCTTAAAGATAATATAGAGAAGAAAAGAATAACACTTTTAAGAATAACTCTAGTATTTGTTGTCTCTGTTAGTGTGTCTTTTCCCATGCACCTAGGTGGTATTTATAGGTAGCAAAAGGAGACAAAGGAGTAAATAGTATTAAGAATATAGCCGTTAGCCATAAAAAATATTAACCCATAAATTAAAGATCTATAAAAATATGAGTAACAATAAGTTTTTTTATTTTTATTATTTATTTTTTAAATTATAATAAAATATTTCCAACAATCCCCCACATAATTTAAAAAATAAAACAAAACAAAAAATATATTATCTTTTTAAACAAAATATTGTAGTTCAGTGTAAGGAACCTTCCGGGTCTGACCCTTACACCTAGTGCTTATAAACTTCTACCCGAGAAAATGCAGAGACTTGATTGTCTTGAACTACATCCCCTGTGACCATGTTTTAGTAAATAACACATACAATATTGGTGTTCATTATAGGTTCTAATCAGTGGGTGCATGTTACGACCTTGTGCATGTATCTTATTTCATGAGTGTCACTTAGAGACTTGCCCATGTCTCACAATGGCGGCCCCACCATCACACTCACTAGGTAAACCCTCAAAGGGTGGTTTGTGACTCACACCCCTACAATAATTGTCATTGGGTTTATTAAGAGGTATTTTATAAAATAATGGACATACCTCAACCATTGGGTTTATTAAGAGGTATTTAATAAAATAAGCATAATAATGCATATACCTCAACCTTATTATTGCCACAATTTATAGTACACCTCGCCATAGGAATGAGACATAAAATTTAATCAAATTATTTGATGTACTTTAGTCAACAACAACTTCGTTGTTACCCATTGAACTCCATTCCATGGGATCGCCATTCATGTGGAGATGGGTGTCCATTGTTGCAACTAATTTATGGGCTATAGTCTCATTCCCCTCGACGACTCAAATATTTGTTGTTGATGCATCAACCTTTTGTTAAGCAAATCTGCAATATTTCTTTTTTGACCTGACAAAGTCAAAAGAGATAACCAATAGTAATTAAGTTTCTAATACATTTGTCTATTCATTCTCATATGTCAAATTTCATTGACATTTTTATTAGAAACTTTAAATATAATAATTTGATTGTCAGGATCAATTGAACAAATGGAATAATTTATGCTTGCATAGTAGATCATGATAGAACAACAACTTTTTAAAATATTTCTATGATAGGGCACCTTCATCCAAGGTTAAAACACAACCATAAGCAATAGTTGATATTGTGCCAACAAAATCAATATCCAATTTACATTAAAATATATCCTTCAATCATCTCAAGAAATTGGACATATTGTCATAACTAGAAAAAACACAAATAATATTACACTAGATGGCAAAACAATATTAGAGGTATCACAAACAAATTTAGTCAATTTATCATTTGAAGGAAACATCTCTAGATATTTATCGGTATAAATAACCAAATATTTTTTTCTCATTAAGAGGTATATTAACCTTTACAAGACACCCCCACACTTTGAAATATTTTAAATGTGGTTTTTTTTTCTTTCATAACTCATAAAAAATTTTATCACAATCTTTTGTATTAAAAAAAATATGATAAGCAGGATATAAAACTTCATTAATATAATGTTAGGCAAGCTAGAACTTGAAGCATAACATTTACCATATCAAAGCATTTTTTTTTCTTTCTTTCATCAGCATTTACATGATCTTAAACATGATATCAATTAGAATAATTCATTTTAATTTCATGTCATAAACAATAATTTTGAATTCATAAATTTGATAAAAATTATATTTATCATCGGTCTTTTTTTTTCATATCAATATCAAGATAATTTTTTTTTCTTGCAAATGCAAAGTTTCACAACTCAATAATATTTGTAGTATGGCAAACATTTCACAATTATTTTCATACAAAACACTTAAAATATATACATTATATAGAACATCTTTGTCAATGGTAAGAATAGACAATATTAAAGCATAAATTAATATAACAACATAAACATTAGCTATAGACATCACAAAAAATTATTCAATGAGCAGGAATATCATTTATCCATAATTTCATTTATTGTTAC
>Ga0214542_1003292_pt1 | contig 33119 bp, 19 predicted proteins | sample CNSS1metaG_FD_160096 | JGI IMG/M metagenome (GOLD analysis project Ga0214542, IMG submission 160096) | Root nodule microbial communities from cowpea collected in UCLA plant growth center, Los Angeles, California, USA - CNSS1 | ecosystem: Host-associated > Plants > Roots > Nodule | place: USA...
TATTTTTTTGAGTATATATATATATATATATATATATATATATATATGTATATACATATATATATATATATGTATATATATACATATATATACATATATATATGTATATACATATATGTATATACATATATATATGTATATATATATATGTATATATATACATATACATATATGTATATATATACATATATATATATATACATATATATATATATATATATATATATATATATATATATATATATATATATATATATATATATATATATATATATATATATGAAATGTGTGATGTGAAATGTAAAGAATGCATGTTACTTGTGTTATGAATGATGAATGGTTGAGTAACATTGTTGTTGTGTGTTTTGGTGTGATGAGCTATGTATGATTGTGGAGTTTTGTTATAATATTTGTAATTTCAATTGGAAAGGTTATATTATGATATCAAGTAATGTATGGAGTGGAGAGGTTAGTGAAAAGAATTGTAAATTGTATTCTAAGGAAGTATGATGGCTTTAAGAGAGTGAAAGTTGATCAATGGAATGGAATGAGAACAATTTTGAATTGTATGATTGTTTGGGGTTTTGCCTTCTAAGGAAGAAACACAAATCCTTATTGGTTTAGTAGTATGCATTGACTAGGGACATGTGTTGGTCAGAAGTCATCATATACTCTACTACGCTTACAAACTCACAAAGAGTGTTGTAGTATAGGTGGTGAGAGTTGAAAGAGTTTCTTATAGCGGTATTAGGGGTGAGACCCCTCATTTGGCGATTCCATAAGTTGACTTACCATGTCTAGAGGAATTTTATCAGTTTGTTAGGTTAGGTGGAACCAAAGTCTTTGTTGCAATCCACTAAGAGGTTTTATGACATGTGCAAGGCTTCTTATGTCCAAATTGATGCATAAATCTGGATAGTTGAGTCTAGCTTATGTTTGTATGTGTTGATGAGATTGCATTGTGATTTTGGAACAATGAACTGTTAAGTTGGGTTCGATATCTTATTGTGTGGACATTTTATATATGAAGTTAAATTATGTATGTTTAAATTTATATTTTGCTTACCCTCACTTTGTTTGTGTCATTTGTTGTTTGTGTATTTCTTCTTCTCGATGATCACCATTAATTGGTGTGAGCATGAGATGATGCAAAAGTGAATGCACCACGAGATGTAATAGGATCCGCAGCCTAAGCTATAGGATAGAAAATCTTCTTCTGTTAATGTATGATTATTTATTTTGGAATGATTGTACTTATACTTTATGTTAACTATTGTATTAACTATTTTGGGTTATCAAACTTATAATATCTTATTTTAGTGATTTTATTCAATTAAAATGGAATGTTATAAACTCTATTTATAATAAAATTATTTATATTTAATTTCATAATTATAATAATAATAATAAGTTTATTATTTTGTATTATCATAAAAAAGATGAAAAAGACACACGTACACGCATTACCCTTTAAATACTACAAACGGTTGAAATAAATAATTAAAGAGTCTTAGCAATCAAAATATAATACTAAATTAAATTGTTAACATTAAACGAATATTTTAATATATAGCCTACTCAACATAAGTTTTAGTAGGGGTGATAATGCGGTTCGGCCTCACCATTTAGGCTCGACATGCATTTGGCTTGCAACTAGCCTGACCCGCTCTACATTTTTAACTCAGGCTAAAAAGTCATGCCCGGTTTGCCTTTTTTTTTAATTCTTATCATAAAGTTTTCAATATTCAACAAATTGGGAAACTTTATCAAGTTCACAAAATTAAGCAAAGACTTTAGGGGGAGTTGGATGATAAATTGATAATTCAATATTTTCATCATATTCATATTCGTATTTTGACATACACAATGTATTGATATATTCTTCAAATCTTAGCACTTTCAAAAATACATAATACTCAATCATACAAGAATTTGGAACGTTCATACAAAAGTCCAGAAGGAAAGTAACTGATATACACAAGTGCAAGGGCAATTTTTACAATTTTTTTTTTCTGCATGTCGGCCCGTGCGGGCTACAAACTTTTGCAAGCCAGGCTACTGTAGGCTAGTAGGTTCATTATCTTGGCCCGTCCCGCATTTCTTTGGTGGGCCGGCCTGCCAGGCTAAACCCACATTGTCACCCGTAGTTTTTAATAGTAAGTTTTAATGTTTTTAGTTTTTCACTAAATTTTTTTTTAAATTAATTTTCATGCTTTTATTTTAAATGTAAAAATTATTTATCATGTTAACATAGTTTAAAGGTATGTTTGTAAGCTAATGATAATATGATAACAATAATCACGTCAATGATGTGGACAAAATAACACACAATTTTCTTTTTTAAATTCTAAAGTCAAATCTAGAATTAGATATCATATGTGAGGTTATATTGTATAACTTGTTTAAAGAAAAAAAACTAATCTAATAAATTTCAATGACAATATTTAAATATAGACAACCTCTTGTTTATTTCCAAAATACTGTATGGTGGGGATTAAGAGTGTAGTCATAGTACTTATCAATTAATGGCACATTGAACACTCATAAGAGGAAGAGAAAAAACATGAGAAAATGGAAGAAAGCAGTTTGTGTAACAAGAGGAACTGGTTTTCTTGCTTCATGGATTATCAAGACCCTCCTTCAAGATGGTTACTCTGTTAACACCTCTGTGAGAAACATCTCAGGTAATAAAATCACACTAATAGTATTGTTAATATTTCGTAGGGTTTTTTCTGCAAATTTGTTATAGCTAGTACAAGGTGAAACCATCATCATAGGAAACATGGCTGCCATGTCTACAAGGTGGAGCATTCTCATCATACTCACCACAGCAACTCCATCTTTTCTTCCAATTCGCACGCCCAGTGTTTGGTCTGTTATTCTTCTCATTCCATTTGTACACAATTACTCCAGATTTTTCACTCCAATCCCCATCAATTCCTTGGTGTGGTGGAGCCAATGAAAACAGACCTTTATCTCCTACAACATTACACAGGTAACAATAATCATTAGTTAAACCTCACAACACCAATAAGACTTGAGCCCAATCATATAAGGTATTGACACCACTTTCAACCCAAAATCAGCGATGAGTTTATGGACCTTGATCCTTATATGGTACTCTACTTTTTCATTTCTATTCAATGTAGAACTTAGATTCATACTTGAATTCGTAACAACATCCACACGATAGGTCCAAGAAACAATAACAAATCTCCCGATAACGAGCGACACATTAGGTCGAACAAACAAGAAATCTTATTAAGATAGACTATAATCCTTAATTCTGATATCATGTTAAGTAATAGACTTAAGTCTAACTTAATCTCACAAAATTAACTTGTAAAGTTTGTAACGACTTACGCATATTGTAAACTCAACTCATCTTATCTCTAATCAACACGTAAGATATCGAACAGGATTATCTTTTGGTGTTATTTCCTAATTAGATATGAAGTTTTACTTCAAAACACACAGTGGACTTTAGTGTAAACCTTTATTACAAAGTTAATCAAGTTAAAAAGGTAATTCTAACCAGAGAAAAGTATAATAAAAACACCAAAGTAATCTGAATGTAAGTCTTTTTGTCCTAATTTTTCTGCATAACTAAAGAAAGTGATATGCACATATTACAAATACCATTGGTGTGGCCGTGGAAGGAGCAAGAAAGAGGAGAATTATCTTGGTCTGAGTAAAGGGTGTTGCATCTCAAACACTTTTTCTTGGTTTGAAAATGGGATGTTCCTGCTTTGTTCTGAGACTGTGAGCAGCACCTGATCTGAAATGATGGCTTGCAAAAAAGTGAACTTTGACAGAAACTTAGAGCAAAAACAACCATTCAGATTCACCCTTTTGATTTTACTTGCCAGATGTAAGAAATGAAAGAGGGAAGTAACCAGCAGAAAAAAAAAGTGTGTTCTTCTTCAGAGTTCAGAAGGATTATGTTTCTGAGGGCAAAGAGTGATAACAGTGTTGTGTTGGATTGTTGTCATTGCCACTTGCAACACAAAACGACACATGAGATGCCAAATATCCAAAGTTTATATCACTAAAATAACATTTATCATAAAATATTTATTTTGTTCACTTCTAATTTTAAAATACAGTCTATAAATAGTTCAGATAACTTTCAAGAAAATAGAGTGATTTGATTAACATGCAAAAGTAAATAAACTGATATGGTGAAATTGTAAGGTTATTCTCTATTTTAATATATGATTAAAATATCTGAATTTGTTTTAACCAGTTTTTTCTTTTGCCAAACAGTTTTGAACATAAAATTTAAAATATCTCTCTTTCATCCCAAATGGGGTCTGGAGCTATTTTTATTTGTGTTAATACCCTTTATATTAATTTAGAAAAAATGTTTTGCAAAGGAGTATTTAAATAGTGTAAGAGAAACGTAATACCACATACTATTCAAAGAAAAAACATTCAAGTGCTTCTCTACAAAACATGTTTTTCTGAATAAAAAAAAATGATTTTTCCACAAAATATGTTCATCTTGCAAACCTCTTTGAAAACTCCACAACTCTAATACTTCAACGAAACATATGAACATAAATTTGTCAAAATTACAGCACTATTATGATCCCAAAAGCATAATGTCCAAACATGAACCATTTTTCAAATGAAAAATAATTGTTTGACTACTAAATTTTTATAACTTTCTCTTATAAACTTAGGTGTTTTTTAAGTGGTTTTTCATATTTCCATTTTCTCATTTTCAATATTCCAAAACCACTTAGAAGATGACACCTCATGTTATAAGAAAAAGTTATCAAAATTTAGTAGTCAAAATATCATTATCCTTTTCAAGATCGATCATATTTTTCAGATGGTAGCATATTTATGGATAACCATCCTCATATATGACATAAAAAGGTACATATTATTCCTTAAGAGAAATCCCTTTTTCCTTGCAGCATTGAATTGCATCATCAAGCATCTCCTCAACTCCATACTTGAACACAAATCCAGCATCTGTGAGCTTCTTTGATGATAAATCTGGTAACTTCATACCTTCTCTTCTGCTGAAACAGCTACAAGAAATAAACAACTAACCAAATACTTGTTGCAATGAAATCAAAGAAAAAGAAAATACTCAAATCAAGAAGAATGTTAAATGTGTAACAGCATGAAGTTCAACAGAAACTCACTCTACTGTCTCTGGCTTAAATTCTGGGTATTTGGCAGAAACAAGTTCAGAGATTGTTTCATAAGTAACCAAACATTTTGAACAATTATACCTCCCTTTTGGATTTTCATTCTCCAGCAGAAATATATGTGCTCTAGCCACATCATCCACATGTACCATAGGAATCTCAAGGAGGGAACCAAATGTAGTTTTTTCTCCTGCATAAATTTCCTTGTATATATTAATGGTCAGATATGTTCATAGTCTCTAAATTTTGACACGACATTGGAACTTGTTTCTGTCTTAAACTTTGATACATTTTGGTTCTAAAACTTAAAAAATGAATGACATGTCAAAGAAATTTAATCTAGTTTAGTCGAGAGAACTATATTCATTCATTTTAATGTTTGGAAAACAAGCTGTATTAAAGTTTGAGACAGAAACAAGTTTCAATTTCGCATCAAAATTTAGAGATTGTGTTCATAACTATTGAGTTGAACAACCATAGAAAATAGGACGCTCTTAGATAAACAGGAGAATCAAATTGCATCACTAACCAAATGCAAATTTCAATGAAGCATGAACAGAGCCAGGAAGCTTTGGACTAATGAAGGGTCCAAAAACAAAAGTTGGAATTAGTGTGACAACATCCAAGCCATTTTGTTCTCCAAATTCAAGCACTGCCTTCTCTGTCAGTGTCTTTGAAACTGCATAAGACCATGCAAATGGCTTTGAAGCTCTGAGAAGATCCACATCAGTCCAAGAGCTTTCATCCATCACTTGTTCTTCTCTGCCATTGAAAACCACAGCAGAGGCACTAGAGGTGTAAACAACTCTTTTCACACTCTTGCAGTTCAGGCATGCCTTCAAAATCCCAACTGCACCATCAATGGATCTTTTGGTCACTACCTCTTCTGCTTCTCTCTGTTCAAAGTCAACTGGGGTAGCAACATGGAACACTCCAACACACCCTTCAATGGCTGCACTGAAGCTTTCTGGATTTCTGAGATCAGCACTCAGAATTTTCAGCCTTTGAGATGCTCCTGGTAAGCTGGTGAGAAAGCTGACATCTTTCTTCTGTTCTGCTTTGTTTTAAACATCAAAATCACAGCTTTGGTTTGGTGAATCAAATCAAATGAAGAAGAACCTTGTAGAGATTATAAGAGTGTTGTTGTTTCTTTTACATTGGAGCCAAACTTACTCAAATCAACCTAGAATGCTGTTTCTTTGGCAGTTCCAAAAGGAACATGTTAGAAACGTACTAAATATCAATTTCAACAAAGATCACACGCACAATTCCTTGAAATTAAATGCCAAAAACAAGTAAAAACTCTTCCACCTTCAGCAAAAATGTCTGGTGTTAAAAAATTTACTTTAAATCTTACTGAGACAAAGTTTGCACTCACTTATATACTATAAGATTGTCTTATTTCTAGTTAACGTGGAATCTCCGACACACCTTTCAACATATCATAGAAATGTATTCTAAACTTAATTCAACTCCAGAAAACCAATTTATAAAGTGATATGATATCTACTATGTAATTCATACCAAATGGTTATCAGGGAATCAATATGAATATTCAGTATATATGGTCAAATTAAGTTCAGAAAACAACTAAGAACAATGTGGCATTTGATTTGAAAACCTATAACATAAAAAGTTTATGATGGAAAGAAAGAGAATGTTCTTCTGATTATGGAAAAAATTCAGCATGTCTCAGCTTTTGTATTATTATTACCTGGATTGTGCCTCACTGTGGTGTTAACAGAGTAACCTTCTTGAAGGAGGGTCTTGATAATCCATGAACCGATGAAACCTGTTCCTCCTGTTACACACACTCTTCCTTTGCTTTCTTCCATTTTCTCAGACCTTCTTCTCTCTTGCTCTCATTAGTCTTTGCTACAAATTCAGCTTTTCTATGCACTGATAGAAAGTTATAGTTGAAAGTGACACGTTTGGCCATTAATCATTCTTCACTGTGCACGTTCATTGCAGACATGAATTCTCTTACCTTCTTTCTTTCTTTCTCTTTTTGATATTATCTTAACCACACATTTCACCTCTTTTCCACACCTTTTATGTTCTTCATTTGGGTTTAGGAAAATGTTTTTTGGAAATTCCAAATGTTATCTACAAGTTCTAAAAATAATAATAAATGTAGTTGATGATACCAAATAAATATATTTGGAAGTTAAAAATTGTTTATGATTTTAAAGTGACTATATACGAATAGTGTTTTGGAGATGATGAGAAATTAGGGATATGCTTTAATAAAAATAGATTAAATGTCTTTTTTTTCAAGCTATTATAAATATTTATGTTTATTTTAAAATTAAATTTCTATCCTTATAAAAGTTAAGTAAAATATATTTTCTAGTGTTTGAAGATTATATCATAATTTATAATTTATTATGAAAGAAGTTTGTTTGTCATATGGAAATGAAAATTAGTTTACACGTGGGTTGTTAAAAAAAGACATATCACCTAATTTTCATTAAGTTGAGTAACGAAATAATTTATAATTTAATTTTATACAAAATTCATCTTTTTATAACGGTGTGGAGAGAAAAAACATATTTAATCTTTTGAAAATTCTTAAACTTATTGTAATTAAATGAGAAAAAATGAACTGAATGTAAGGAAATTTAATTGATAAATGAGGTTATTAAGTGATTCATAATTTAATATTTAATAACTTGTATTTAACGATAGTGTAGTCCTAAGTTGTTATTATTATGATTGAAATTTATTAAAGATTTACTTAAAGACTACGGAAAGACAAGTTAACACAGAAAGTGACAAATTTGTTGTTGGGACATTTTCTTCTCGAGAATGATTAATGTACTAAATGTGAGTATTTTATGTACATGACATCTAGTTAAATAATTTTCAAGTCCTTCATGTTTACTTTTAGTGTGGTGTTTTTGATTGGTGATCGATTTGTGAATACATGGTAAAGGTGTTTTGATACTAAAATCAGCAGATTAATAGATAAAAGCAATAAATATTATAATTAATAAATGATAAAAACTCTCAACAATTATATATTTGACTTGTATTTATAGTTTTCATAGACCTTTGATTAGAGTTGACCTAATCACAGTCAAATCCTATGTAATCCTGATTACCAACATGTCTGTACTTATTTGGGAGATCATCTGACTTCCAAATAGACTTGTCCGTTTAGCATAACTGACCAAACTAAGGTGCACTTATTTAGAGGAACCATATAAAGAAGATTAGCATGCCCTCTGTGCCGAGGGCGTATCTATTTAACGGAGTTGTGCAGCCCAAATATTAAATATAAGTCAAGCTGACGGTCATTGAGAAACTAGGGACGAAGCCGTGTGATCCAAATTGTAATTCTCAGTCAAGCTTACAATGACTGAGAAAGTGAGTAAGGTGCAAACAAACACACAATTTTCCATTGGTTCAAGGTGTGCGCGAACCAGCAAGTCGATAACATCTCTAAAAATCTTCTTCAAAGTAATCTCTTTGATCACCTCCCGTTGACTCAATTGGTTGGCCATAACGTACCGACCTGCCCATATAGTACAATTAGTTTTATACATTTATTAAGAGAAAGATATCTCTAGATTTAAAAAGCGTTAAACTTTTGTATTTTTTATCTTTTTGTGTTCATTTTAATTTTTTTTAATTTATCACAAATTTAAGGTTAAAGTACTCTTTTGGTCATTGTTTTTATCAAAAAGTGTCAAGTTGATTTTCATGTTTTTTTTTTTTTTCGTTTCAATTTGGTTCTAATTTTTTATAAGTGATTCAATTTCATCATTGCTTTTAAAAGACCAATTTGACACTTATTGACAAAAATGAGAATAACAAATTTAGCATAAATTTAACTAATTGACAATTTAAAATATATAAAATTAAAATTATACTTAAATTGATTATTAATTTATATATATATATTTTTTTAAAATTTAAAAATTATGACAAATTTAGTAATTATATGTAATAAAAAAATGTTTTAATCTTTATTTCAAGAAGCATTATATACTAAAACATATGTTTCTCGGTTATATATTAGCAATGAATACTAAATTTAATATTTCTCTATTAAAAATAAAACTAATATTTTTATATGTTAAATATTATACATTAAATGAAAAATTATAATATAATAATAGAAATTAAATATATAAACTTCATAAAAATTGTAACATCCTATTTAATAGTTTTCACGCTACTAAATAAAATATTATATTATGATTAGACAAGGCAGATAGTGAAAATAAACTCTTATAGAGTGCTGATACAATCATCCACAAATAACCATATAAGTCCCTATCAACCAGTGCAGTCTATACAAGGAAGAATTAGTCTACACAACTCAAAACTCATAAGAACCTAACCCAAAAGCCACTACCAAATTTTCAAGCAAAAGATCAACTTCTGTCTAGGAGAGGGGTGTCTTCATCTGGATTCTTCTCTGCTCACACCAAAGGTAGGTGATCATTGCAAAAGAAACACACAAGGAAAACAACATAGACAAGAAATGGTAAGCTAACTGAAATAAGAGAAATCATGCAGTTCACAGTATAAATATCATCACAAAGAAAGCTCAATTACATGACTCTAGACTCAATATCCGGATGTGTGTAAGTGACGTTGGATCTCTTGGTGGCATGCACCTGTGGTGGTCCCCAAACTCTGCAGAGTTTGGGCGCAAGGGGTTATCACCCGACCACTCCCAGGGTAAGTCCCTTTCGCATATAAGACTTGATCAAGTCCAAAGACTAGGACCTCCTGCTACTCCTCATGACATAATCCATTCTGCTCTATCTGAGCGTGAATGATTATTGGAGTTTCAGTATACCAACCAATACGAAGTCCTCACGTCCTTACACACATTAACATACTCATCTGAATTTCCCTTGAAATTCTATTTCAACCACAACTTCTCTTAATTCATATTCATCCAATTCACCACTCACAATATTAGCAATGACATTCCAAGCATATAAAAGGTTAATTGCACAAGATCATATTTAAACATATAATTGCATCCTTTAAAATAGAACATCAAGCACCCCACTGCAGTAGTTCTCGCTCAAGCTAGAAAATCTAGCCCAGGCGAGAGGCCATGTCGCTTAGGCGAGTCAATCTCGCCTGAGTGAGGCTCTAACCGTGGGCAAAATAAAAATATGGGCGAACTCTCGCTCAGGCTAAGCTGGTTCGCTTGGACGAGAGTGTCTCTCGCTCAAGCGACCTCAGCTCGCTTAGGCGAGGTTTCGCACAGGAACATGGATGGGTTTTCTAGTGTTTTCGCTCAGGCGAGAGCCACTCGCCTAGGCGAAAATACTAGATTACGAACCTGTTCTCACATGTAGGAACCTAGAATCCTTGCACAATTCAACACACACCCAATTATGCAGTTCAAACATCAATTCAACACTCAAACATGCAATCCAAAGTCATTAGAACAGATTTCCATACTAATTTTAGGATAATGGTTAGCTTCCCTTACCTTTTTATGATGTTTGAGCTTGGTAAGACACCTCCTCAACAATGAGGGCACAAAACCTCAATTCAACCTAGAGAATTTAGTCATTATAACACAGGGAGAGGAGAAACACCTGATTAATCCCATAATAGAAGCAGAATTTCGAATTCAGAGTCAAACAGAATTAGACATGTGAGGATTGACTTACTGTGAGGAAGGAAGTTGGAAGTGAAGTCAACTGGGAGCTCTGCAGGGGCTTCTTTTCCAGAAACTGATTTGCAGAAGAAGAAGAATTAGAATTATGGAGATTGTAGAGGGGTTATGAGGTGGAGAACTTAAGAGAAAGCTGGTGGGGAAGTGTTTTTGTTCAGTGTGGGTGAGCTGGTGCACTTAAACTTTGGAAAAGAAGATAAATCAGAGAAATAGGGGACTTCACAAAATAACCCGGATTTTTAAAATGGTCTATGATCATAATTTTGTATTATATTGTCAACTTTTTTTTACAAGTTTTATATCATATTTTCAACTATTTTAAGTGTGTCAATTATATTTGTTTGTAATAATTATTTATAATACTAAAGTTGTGATGATTAAGCATAACAAGGGTAGACGAGAGGTTATCGAGATAAGTCTCAACTAGCAACTTACAATTTATATTTTTTTTTTTTCATTCATGTTACTCAAAATTATTATTTAAAGGTTATTAATGTAGACATTTGGATTTTCTCAAGTTCAATGAAGGTCTTAAGTCATTCGGTTTAAGTCTTTAAGTTTTTCTTAATAAGATTTTTAAAGTGGTTATTGTATAATAGATGATAGACAATAGACAACTGAGAAAATAGAAGAATAGTGGTTTTGTGAGATAATTTCACATATAATATTTAATGTAATATATAATTTAGGCTTAAATTTTATAATTCATTTTAAAATAACATTAACTATTTTCCATCAATTAATTATATTATATAATATAATTAATTTATGTAAATTATTTAATAACTTAATTTAATATTTAATTTCATAATTTTATATTTGATTTAATGTAGCATTAATTTCATAATTTCATATTTGCTTTATTTTGACATTTAATTTCATCATTTCATATTTAATTTAATTTGATTACTTTATTTTAGATTCTGTACTTTTAAAATTTTAAACATATCTATATCTATTTAATATTTTATGTTTAATATTTTCTTTATGTTTACAAGTGTACTTTATTTTTTTTAATTCTTTAAGGTCATTATTACTTTGCCTTTTAAAATAAATACAAACTTTAAGATTATTACTTAATAAAATGTGTATTAAAATATGTCATCCTTCACTTCTTTTTTTTACTTTTAAATTTTTGTAACTTTTTTCTATTCTTTTCATCTTATATTTTTCTTTTAGTAAACTTATAATCTTTTTAATGTCATACAAGACCACAAACATATTTCATTTTAGTAGAACCATAATTGATAAAATTTAATAATTAATGATTCTGGGTTAACAAATGATCTTTCTATATAAATTAACTTTGACTTAAATAATAAAGTAATAATCTAACATCTTCTCTCTCTGTCATTAAGCAACACGCATAGGGTTGTGTGTTTAAGTAATTTCTGCATTGCTACAAAGTTTATTTGATTTTTTTTTCATTCATGTTAAATGAACAATCATATTTTTTTAATAAAAATTATTTGTAACTTTTTTTATCTCCTATATTTACCACCTTTTTCGCATTTTAAGACTTTCTAATTGTCATTTGTTATGATACCTCAATATCATAATTAAATTCTAGTTTAAATGTTACTCCTACACAAATATAACTAAAATGGAAATTTTTTATAAAACTCACACTCTAATTAATTTCTACTTAGTTGTTTAAAGACTCCATAAAAAAAAAAAAACATATTTTAGCAATTAAATAATTTTTCACAAACTCATTTTCATTAATTTTAAACATTTTTAAAATGTAATTAACCCACTTGCTACTGTTTATCTTCACTGTTGTTGAGTACACAACGAAGAAGAAAACGAAATTCAGAAAACCAGAAGAACATTTTGTTTTTCAGTTTTCCACTTTCACCGATATCACAATCTCTTCATTCTACTTTCTAATGGCCGCCATAATTTCGCGAAGACTAAGGTCAACCTTAACCTCCTCGCTCCTAAAACCCTGTCGTTTTTCTTCATCTTCTTCAATCACTTCGTTTTCCCAAAACCCTAGTTTCCCAATTTTCAAACCCTCCCAAAATCCACTCTCTCCCTTCATCCCCTTCAGCTTTCTCTCATCATCAAAGCAATTTTCCTCTTCTTCTTCTTCAGAATCCGATGAAGCCCGCAAGCCTACAGCAGACCCATGCCAAGCACAAGCCCAAGCCCAAAGCCCGTACCCAAGCCAAAACCCAAACTTCAAGCATCAGGAGATCGAAGGCCCCACAGTGGAACGAGACCTCTCCCCGCTCGCGACCGAGACGCGCGTGGTTCTGGAAACCATGATGAGGAACATGTACAGGCTAAGCCACGCGCTCGCTGCAATGGGTCTGGTCCACCTCGTTCTCGGCGCGTGGATCACGTACCTGACGAAATCGGATCCCCTAACGGAGGTGTCGGTGCAGAGTCTTGCGGCGTTCGCGTTTCCGTTCTCGGTGGCGTTCATGCTGCGGCGCGCGCTGAAGCCGGTTGTGTTCTTCAGGAAGATGGAGGAGCAAGGGAGGTTGCAGATCCTCACGCTCACGCTCCAAACCGCGAAGCAGTTGGACGCGCTCTTCGCTAGGGCTCGTGTGGTTTCTCTGCTGTGCGTTTTTGGTGTTGCCGTTGGAGTGGGAATTGCAGTGGCTTCCAAATTTACTTGATTTTCTTATTCAGAATAAATAAATAAATATATATGTTACCTTTTTTTCTTCTTTTTTCTTGTGATGTTGATTTTTTTTTTGTATTCTCCAATTTTTAAAAAATTAATCACATACTTTATCTTTATTTACGTCGTGCAATTGACTGAAAAAAATTAATAAAAAGTATCAGGAGAAACGTTTATAAATTTAATTCGTGTAAATAAATATGTAATAATCTATAATTTGATATTTGATTTTTTAAAGTTCATATAAATATTAATTTTGAAATGATTAAAATAAAATAATATGATAGAAATATTATGAGAAATGAAGAACTTGTTAGCGTGTACCACGTCTCACTCCTTCACATTCGGTGTTCAACCAATTTCTGATTGTAAGAGCAACAAATCACACTTTTCTCCTTCGTGAACATGTGAGCAATTTTTCGTCTTCTATTTCACTATCAGATTTTCGTTTGTTCACTATCAATTAATCAATTGATATATCTCTGCGTGCTGCATTACTTCAAAATTTGAGCACTGATTTTTTCTTCTTCAGTTTTTTGTTTTCTTTTTCCAGCAATTTGACGTCTCTCTCTCTCTCACACGGTGGTTCTGATGTGGTTGTGACGTTCCGTTGAGGTGCATTTTTTTTTCAGTTGTGAAATTCGCCACTCTCATTGATTTTCAGCCATGACGGACGTTCATCAATTCAATAACATCACTCTCGGAGGCCGTGGAGGCACTGTAATCCCTCTAACCTTCGTTTTGCTACTCCTCTCCGTGTATGGTGCAAGTTATAATAAAATATTTCCATGAATCTATGGCTGTCTTTGAATTAGCAAAAAAAACTTCCCGGAATGTGGGTTTGAGAATGCAGCATGTTTAGTAAAAGTTTCGAAAAAGTATTCCCCTGAAACTATGGCTGTGTTTGAATTAGTGAGTCTTACAACAGTGTTCCCGGGAATGCAAGTTTTCAATGTTTGGTACAAGTTATAAAAATATTTTCAAGAACCTGTTAAGTCAGTGGTGTAGAATGGAATATAGTGGAGCAGAATGGAATGGGATGGATTGGAGTGAAGTGAAGTAAAAGTACCATTGCATTATTTGAATGTTTTAGAATGAAATGGAACGAAGATTTCATTTTATTGTTACAATTTGTTGTTTTTTGATTCGAAGTTAATAGTAATTAGAGTTGAAGAATTGGGTTTTTCTAGTGAATTTGTAAATGAGACTGAAATTGGCAGTTGAGATGTATGACATTTCTTCTCATGTTATGGGGTTGCAGAATCCAGGACAGATGAAAGTATACTCTGGTGGAATAGTATGGAAGAGACAGGGCGGTGGTAAATTAATTGAAGTTGATAAATCTGATATAGAGGGGGTCACATTTATGAAGGTTCCAAAGACTAACCAACTTGGTGTTCAAATTAAAGATGGGTTGTACTACAAGTTCACTGGATTTCGTGATCAGGTTACTCCCTTTAACCATTCCGAATGTGAAGTTACGTTGATAGTGCAAAAATGAATTTATAGCTTTGGTTTGGTTTCTTATATTTCGTTGCTTGAGGACTTTGACTTCAATTGCTATCAAATGTTTGATGTCGTAATTTTATACATTTTTGCAGGATGTTGCAAGTTTGACCAACTTTTTCCAGAACACTTGTGGAATAACAGTGCGGGAGAAGCAGCTTTCTGTTAGCGGACGAAATTGGGGAGAAGTTGATCTGAATGGTTTGCTATATTACATGAACTGACTTCTTTGTTGTAATTGATATTCTACGCATGATTTGTCACATATATCGTAAACATCTCTGTCATCCTTACTGGCTGCAAATTTGGTAATTTAGTGTGTGGGGAAAAAAAAGTTAATTTGACGTGTTATTCTGTTTGATTCAGTAGCACCCATGAAGAAATGGTATGTAAAATCTTTAGTAAAGGATAAAGCTCTCCTATTTTCAGAGAAATTCGGTTGATATCTTCCAGTTCTTATTTGGAGAGCACTGATTTATCTTGTATAGTGCTAGATGTTTTCCATATATGAAGAAAGGCTGAGAACTTATGTGCTGCCGTGCTACTTTTTTTCCTCCCCAGTCTGCAGTTGCTTATTTTCTTTTTGTTATACTCTAAGGGTGTGTTAACAGTTGTAAAAATTAGATTGTTTCAATAATCATTCAGTGTTATAATCTATTCTGGTTAGAAACAGTTTTTTGTTTGGGTAAACTTGTCGAAAAGTGTTTTCAACTTAGTTTGTTTATTGCAACAACAAAAAATCAATTTTTACATGAGAAAAACATATTCCTTTGGATCTAAAGGAAAAGACTATTGGAAATAATCACCAGGTACAAAACATTGGATTCATGGAAGCAACTTAATTTTTGAAAAAAAAAAAAGCTTCTTACTACAGTTTAGCTGATATCCCAAACATCCAGCTAATTTTATAAGCATCTTATATTTTATAAAAACAACTGAAAGTGAAGATAAAAGCTTCCCCAAACATGTTAAGTGTCAAATGGATTTAAGCACAACTACCTCCACATTGGTAATCATAAGTGCAAATTTGAGTGGAAAAAATTGTTAACATAGGAAAGTTGTTTAGTGTTTTTGGGTGGTAGTGGTGGTTGACTGCTTGCTCATAGAGCAACTTTATCCCATTCTTGTTTTCTTTTGTTATCAAATCGTTTCTCTTTAGGTTGGGCAACTTGTTTGATAATGATAAAACCGACTTGACCATTTCTATAGTTATACTACTCCACTTGTGGAATAGTGGATTTTTATCTTTCTATTTCCATTTCAGGAAATATGTTGGCTTTCATGGTTGGTTCAAAGCAAGCTTTTGAGGTGTCGCTAGCAGATGTCTCTCAAACTCAGCTTCAAGGGAAGAATGATGTGATCTTAGAGTTTCACGTGGATGACACAACTGGAGCTAATGAGGTATATCTACGTTTTCATGCATTTTAACAAATTAATTTTCAATGATTGTGCATTCTTTTTATGGTCTAATCCTGTTTATGTTATCAGAAAGATTCACTGATGGAGATAAGTTTCCATATACCAAGTTCCAACACCCAGTTTGTTGGCGATGAAAAAACTCCTCCTGCTGAAGTGAGTTTCATTGTGAAAGCAAAACAGATCCAGTGTTGTAATAATTTCTAGGTTGTTAAATGACATTTTGTCTTTTCTGCATCAGGTTTTCCGCAGCAGAATAATGTCTATGGCTGATGTTGGTGCTGGAGGTGAAGATGCTGTTGTTACATTTGAGAGTATTGCGATTCTTACACCAAGGTAATGTCTTTAAAAGCATATGCGAATATCAAGTATTTTCGGGCTCGTGGCTTCTCATAGTTTTCTTTTATACTAGTATTATTCTCCTTCCAATTAAGTATTAATAATAAAACTTTGTTCCTTTATGTAGAGGACGATACATTGTTGAGTTACACATGTCATTCTTGCGGCTTCAGGGACAGGCTAATGATTTCAAAATCCAATATAGCAGTGTGGTTCGCCTATTTTTACTTCCTAAGGTTCATTTCCTAATTATGTACTTTTATTTGACTGATATTTGTTTTCATCTTAAGTGACAAGTAGAATGTCAATTACATTAGCCAGTCATGTCTTTAAATTGATTATTTTTTGGACTTGTTAAGGGTAGTGACAAATTATCATGTGTATCTGTAGTCTAATCAACCACATACCTTTGTCATTATTAGTCTTGACCCCCCGATTCGGAAGGGACAAACTTTGTACCCTCATATTGTGATGCAGGTAATTGCTGCTTCTCAATGGTTCTTGGTTTGCTAATTTAAATGATGTGCATTTTACGTGTTTATGAACTTAACATTGTTTTGCTCATTTTTATATAGTTTGAATCTGATTATGTTGTCCAAAGTGAATTGACAATGAATGAAGATCTTTATAACACAAAGTACAAGGATAAGTTAGAGCTGTCTTACAAGGTATTGCTTAAAACTTTTTATAAGTGATTCATATGTCCATAGATAAACCCCTGAGATACTGCTCTTCAAGGACTGCTGGGGAAATTGGAAAAGAGCATCTTGCATTGCATATTTTCAAAGATTGAGTGATGTGAGAAGTTAGTAATTGTTGGTCATGCATATCACATGATGCAGTATCTGACGTGTTTCATTTTCAATTCGCAATCAGGGGCTTATTCATGAAGTGTTCACCACAATATTACGTGGCTTGTCTGGTGCCAAAGTGACTAAGCCTGGAAAATTTAGGAGTTGTCAGGATGGTTATGCTGTGAAATCATCTTTGAAAGCTGAAGATGGAATTCTGTATCCCCTTGAGAAGAGCTTCTTCTTTCTACCTAAGCCTCCGACTCTTATTCTTCATGAAGAGGTACAATGGATTGCGCTTGCAGACCACCAAATATCAATTACTGGTTGATAGCATCTGATTTTAAACAATGAGGTTTTACTCGTTTTTTCCTCTCGTATTAGATTGACTATGTGGAATTTGAGAGGCATGCTGCTGGTGGTTCCAATATGCATTATTTTGACCTTCTTATCAGACTAAAATCTGAACAAGAACATCTCTTCCGTAATATTCAGAGAAATGAGTACCATAATTTGTATGAATTTATTAGGTAAATATTAGCTCATTGCCAAATTTTACGTACAACTGGTCGTTATGTAAAGTATAAACAACTGTTTTTCACCTGCACATGCAGTGCAAAGGGCTTGAAAATTATGAACTTAGGAGATGGCCAACCTACTGCTGGTATAAAGAAGGTTCTGGAGAATGACGATGATGATGCTGTTGATCCACATCTTGAGCGCATAAAAAATGCAGCTGGTGACGATGAAAGTGATGAGGAGGTGATCAAACAGATATTTTATTACCTGCATTCTTATCTTTAATTCATGTGTGGTGTAGCATTTAGTAAATTTTGCGTTCTAGTTTTAGAAATCAAGGAAGCAACTTTTATTTATGCTGACCAACATATGAGTATCGTTGGGGAATCAAAACTTCGGTGAACTCGAAGCTTACATTTCAGTTTTTTTCAATTCTTTAGCTTATTTTGTAGCTGACCTATCGCCTATTCTAATTGTCTATTTGTTGTGTTCTATGTTTTGACTTCTATTGTGTATGCTTGTGTTTGTTGTGTTTGTTGTGTTGTGTTTGTTCCGTGCTTCTGTACATATATATTCAGGCTGGAGGAATCTACTCAAGTTGCTCAGCATTGGTCTTTGGGAGCTTACTGTGGCAGGGTTTTCTAGTCTTGTTTCTATATTTCATTAAACGGTGGTAAATGTTTACAGGATTCAGATTTTGTTGCTGACAAGGATGACGAAGGTTCTCCTACTGATGATTCTGGAGGAGACGATTCTGATGCCAGTAAGAGTGGCGATGAGAAAGAGGCACGTGGTTTTCTTTCTTGCCTTTGTTACCTTTGTAGTACTTCTCTACTCTTATATCTATGGTGTGTCTGATACCTTAATGATGGCAAATTTTCAGAAGCCTGTCAAGAAGGAAATAAAGAAGGACCTGCCTCCTAAGGCATCTACTTCTAAAAAGAAACCAAAAGATGACGAAGATGGAAAAAAGAAAAAACAGAAGAAGAAAAAAGACCCAAATGCACCCAAAAGGGCAATGTCCGGTTTCATGTTCTTTTCTAAATTGGAAAGAGAGGTGTGTTCTGTTCTTAGTCTTATACTCTTATACATACATGAACCATGAATGAACTGTAATTAAGGCAAGTTAGCTTTAAATAGGTGAGTACTCTTCCAGTGTGTGTGGACGGATTCTGCACTCTTGCACCGAACTAATTCTAGCCAACTATGACCATTAGCAAAATTGTTAATATCTATTTTGATTTTAAGAATTCACAAAATCTACTTGAAACTGTTAACTGGTTAAGCAGGGGTTTATACAGGTTGACTTCTCTTTACATAATATTTTTTCTGAAATTAGTGTAATTTTTTGACAGAATCTCAAGAAAACTAACCCTGGAATCTCATTTACGGATGTGGGAAGAGTACTTGGCGAGAAATGGAAGAAAATGACAGGTATGCAATGTTGCCAATTGTTTCATTTCATGCAGTTCCACCATGTATAATTCGTGCTCCGAACTTTATTATGCTTATGAACTAAACTGCATATTGTTTTACCTATTGAATGCACAGCGGAAGAGAAGGAACCATACGAGGCAAAAGCACGTGAAGATAAACAACGTTACAAGGATGAAATTAGCGGCTACAAGAATCCCCAACCCATGAATATTGATTCAGCAAATGTTACTGACAGTGCCTAAAGCTGGTTCGATATTTAAAAAACCCTCACTTTCTATATATGAATGCAATTGTCTTTTGAAACTTTCTGTCATAGACATGCAAGCCAATGTAAGTCATGCTCCATGTTTTTTTTTCCTGGAGATGGCATCTACTCGTGAACTTTGTAGACTGATACAATATTATACAAGTAATGTTCTTTGAATTGGCTTCATAACTTTCTCAGAGTTTTGTGTGATTAATTGGATGAAAAATTGGTGGAAAAGACTTTTGATCTTAACAATTTAGAAGGTGGAAGGTGGCATGGATCATGGATGGCATAAAATCAGAAATGGTTGTAGCAGTAGCAGTAGCGGTGTATTATACCGTTTTCTTCTTCACCTCGGATCCTACTCAACGAAGCCACCAACATTGAACTAATGGGACCATGAACACGTTTACAATGCATCAGAAAAAGTCTTTGCTTTTTTCATCAAAATAAGTCTCTTTTTGTCTTTTTGTTCTTTTGTTTGACATTGGGTAGTTAGATTCAACACATATATGGTTACAATTATTGTAACGTAAAATTAGATGTCTGTATTAAAAGCTAAAAAAATATGATTATTCTAATTACTAGTATTTATTTTTCGTAATTGCGTCTGATTACTTAAATTTCTGTGTGATTAATCTGCGTTTGCATGCATCTGTGTAATAAAAATTCCCATCAAAATTATAAACCATTGTAGTTGTAGTTATGAGCAACACGACATAATGAAAGAAAACTTCTATTTTACATCAAAAGTATATATTTTTTTAATTTATACATTTTAATCCTGATTAAAATACAAATAAATTGTATTAGTAAAATTTTCCTTAGTTTTTTTTAACTTCTCGTCTCTGAATAGACCCAAGGGTCAGAGTCTCTCACGTAATGAGAAAAACACGGCACGCTCACGTCCCTTTCACTAAAATGGGTAACACTGTGACACGTGCAAGAAGCCAGTGGTAAAGCTGAATCGGCCAACAAGCGTGCGAGGCACACGTGTCATTGACAATATGGACGAAAATGACCTCTGAGAAAACAAGGGTCAGATTTGGCGGCTAGCTTCTTCCTTCTTGTCACGCCCAGCTCACCCTTTTTTACTTTCCTTTTCCCATTATACCCTTTCTTGCAAAGTTAATAATAATAATAATATATACAACAATCTTCTTAAAAAAGTCACTTTTATCATGATTTTTAATTATTTGACTCTATATTTATTATTTTTTCGTCATAAAAAAAAATCTTCTGTTAATACTATTATTATAAACAAATACAAATCAACTCCTCACAAAAGCATAAAAATTTTGATATCTATATTTCAGTGGAGGGACACCTTAAGTTAAAAAACAAATAATGATTGATTAAGTGAGTGAGAAAAATAAATAATGATAGATTTTACAATAATGGAGAATATAAAACTATGCATAGTAGACAAACAAATTTTATAATTTTGGTGCATGTTTGGCATTAACAACTAGTTCCAAACAAAATCACTTTGATGTAAAGTCTTTTATTCAGCTTTCCTCATTAGTTTGGTGTTGGGGTGAACATGTTTGGATTAATCCATCTCTCAAATATATTACTTCATTAGGCCAAACAAGTCCTTCACATTTTCCTTTTTCATACCATTGTAGTTAAAAAAAAAAAAACACACAACTTCCTTTTTTTTTCTTCAAATTTACTCCTTTTATAATAAAATCATTGTTGAACAAAAAAAATAAGGCTTAAATATATTTTTATTTCAGTTAAATTTGAAATTAGTCCCTCTTTACAATTTTTGACCAATTTAGTCTTTTATCTTTAAAAATACGTAAATTTAGTCCTGTTAACCAAATTTTATTAAGTTTATCTGACCAAGTTTTATTAAGTTTATCTGACATCTCACGCAAATTTACTCCTTTTATAATAAAATCATTGTTGAAGAAAAAATAAGGCTTAAATATATTTTTATTTCAGTTAAATTTGGAATTAGTCCCTCTTTACAAATTTTGACCAATTTAGTCTTTTATCTTTAAAAATACGTAAATTTAGTCCTGTTAACCAAATTTTATTAAGTTTATCTGACATCTCACGCATATCTCATGATAATATTTGAATTATTTATTCTGTTTGACACATTTTCGCTTCAATGTTAACTCAAATATTATCATAAAATACATTTAAAATATCAAGTAAACTGAACAAAATTTGATAAGAAAAATTAAATCTACGCATTTCTAAAACTGAAGGATTAAATTAGTATAAAATTAAAAAAAAAAAACTAATTTCCAAATTCACAAAAACTTACCAAATACATATTTAACCAAAAAATAAAAATAATAAGAGTATTTAATTGTGTAGATAAATTATTTATAATTTGAAGAGAAAAAAAAAAGTAGTGGAGAAGTTGGTAATTGCATCACTGCAGAGACAATGAATGAAAAAAAAAAAAAAGTTTCCTTTCCATACGCGTCTCTACGACGTCCATATTCTATCTCTGCTTTCATTACCAACCTCTCATCTCATTCTTTTACAAATCCTTTCTTTTTCTCTCTCTCTCATTTCCAATCTCAATAATCTCTCTCTTTCTCTCCTCTTCTTTTTCTTCTAATTTTTCGTCTTTCTCACCAAAACGCAGAATCATGGCTCAGAAGGCGGAGAAAAACGACACCGATTTCAAGGTCCCGGAACCAATCACGCCCTGCGCCACCACTACCGCCGCTGCTGCAACTTCGATTTCCGAGCCTTCTAGATTCTTCGACGCTGTCACTCCGGCCACATCGTCGCGTTCGCCCAAGCGCTCGCTTCCCCAGGAGGACGCTGCCAGCGCGGACCGGACGGGGGCATCGGAGCCGAAGCGCGCGGTCAACAGGTGCTCGGGATGCCGGCGGCGCGTCGGACTGACCGGATTTCGTTGCCGGTGCGGTGACCTCTTCTGTGCGGAGCACCGGTACACCGACCGCCACGACTGCTCTTACGACTACAAGGCCGCCGGGAGAGAGGCCATCGCGAGGGAGAATCCCGTCGTGAAGGCCGCGAAGATCGTGAAGGTCTGAAAACCCTAGAATCGGAGAAGAAGAAAAAAATTCGATCGATCGGTGAGACGAAAACGAAGCTAGACGAAACGGAACGACGGCGTTTCGACGCGGTTGGAGATTTAAAAGTTCTTACGATCGCGGTTAGGTTGTTAATTTAATTACTCGCAGCGCGTCTTTTCTCGGGCGCGTGGGTGGGGATCTGGGGAAGTTGTAACCGGAACATGAAATTCTCGGTGATCCTTTTTCTTTCTTTTTTTATGTATAATTTTCTTAATTTTTATGTATTTTTCTTTTTTTTTTAATTTCGGGTTGGGATTTATAAAAATTGTTTGTGATTATTATGTGAAAATCAGTGAATGGTTTTTTCTTGCCTCAAATATTTTTCTGCAAGTCTTTCATGAAGTTAGTCTTTGAAGGGATCACCTTTTTTTATTTCCAAAATTGTATGTTTGACATTTGATATATTTTTTTTCTTATTTTATTGATTCCTATTAAGTGTCTACTATTTTTATTCTTGAAATATAATTTGTTTAATTTATGATTGTAAAATTATTTATTGAACTCAGAACAAAAGTTATAGCGATCAAAATTAAGTAATTATGTATTGAACTGGCCAAATATGTTTATACTTTACAACTGAAAATATAATTAAATTTTGTCTTTTTATATTCTATTAAGATTAAATTAGTTTATTTGGTGAATTTAGGAAAATACACCAAATTGTTGTTGATTAAAACGAAGAAAACTTATGCATTCTTAGCATAGGATTCAGGATGTGGGAAAAAGGTAAATGACATTGAAGCTAAGGGTATAAGTGTCAAATTGTTGTGAACTTTGAATTTGGAATTTTCGAGAATAGTGATGTAGAAAGTTGGGTGGGCCCACTTGATTAGACATGTGACATTTTTTAATTGTTATCGCGATATATTGGTTAGTGGGTGATATCGTATCGTGATGTAGACGCAGCGAGATTTCGCGATTCTTGTTTCCATTGTTCTTGATAGTGACGCTTAACTTTTTGGCTTACGGCCAATGGGGTTTCGCCACGTGTGAGGTTTTAATTGGCCTCGCGTCTCGTTGATTATTGCGTTGTGATTATTTTATTTGGATAGAAGAATCTCGAGGGAATGTGACGAGATGATCCAACGCCTAGGATTTCGTGATAAAAGTTTTCTTCCACTCTCAAAATGTGTAATAAAATTTTGTTAATTTCTTTTTCTAAAATAATAAAAATATTAAACCTTGGGTATTTTGTTTTACGTTTAAATAAAACTCTTCTCGTAAAGTTCACAATGTAATTTTAATCTTCAACGGAAAGTCTCACGATATGTGGAAAATAAGTGTGCGCAGGTTAAGGGAGGGATGCGCATGTTTGTGCGTAAATCATGCGTGATGATGATGCATGTATCTTTTCCATTGGCATGTAATTATAAATGAGCATTTATAATAATTTTTAAAATATATCATTTTACTTTGTTAAAGTTTCTAAAAATGATAATATATTAAAATATGAAATTTATTAGTTACGATATTAACTAAGTCAACGTTTTAATTATTAAAAGTTCTATTTTGTAATTAAACGAATAATCCAAATTGTTTAAATCATTCAATTCAAGCATGAAAAACCCATCATATATACATAATTAAGTAAGATGATAAAAATATTTCAATTTAACCCAATGATGTATAGGTTTAGTTTTTGTTTTCTATATTTTCTCTCTTACAAAAAATATTTTTCCTTGTAGTTGCATAGAAGAAAAGGAATAGAAGAAACAAATAGATGTTGTTGGATGTTAAGATTCTTCTGCTTTTAACTTTCTCTTGTTGGTGGAACGTGATTCCTTTCATGTTCTTTGCACGTCAACAATTTTTTTTTCTTTAATTTTAATTTGGGTTGAATAATGATTTGTACGTATGCATGATAACATATGTCTGGGAGCAACTCACGATGGTCATTGATCACAATAATCTAGGGCTACCCCACTTACCATATGGTAAATTTAATCCAAAATAAACAAGAAAACAATTTACAAATTATAGTCTTCAATGATTATTTGTCCACTTTTATGGTTAACAAATTATATTAATTTTAACCTGTTTTTCTTTAAACTCAAAAATATTTTAATCTATAGATGTATGACAAATGTTATGTGAATATATATAGGTTAACTATGAGTTAACAAACATAGATAGATATATGTTTACCTTCTATATCAGTGAGTACAGAGAAGAACAATTAATTATATATTGATGATTTCATGACCACACTTTCGATTATAGAGAAATGGAAAAGTTCTTTTAAAACTGTTAAGTTAGATTTCATGTCAGCATGTACAGTTAATTTAGTTTCTTGCATGTGAAAGTTAGAATTTTAATTATAAAAATAATTACAAATCATTCTTATTCCCAAAATCAAAGTAATATTTCAGTTATAAGGATAACAATAAAACAACATAAATATAATAACAAAATATTACAAAGATAATAAGTATATATAGGATCTCATTTTTTATAATAAAATTTGAAATAAATATAACACAAATTTAAGTCTTTCCTAAGTCTATAAATTTTAAGTCAACTTTTGGACATTTAATATCCGTCTTTGAATATCAAGTCAGGTTTGGTCTCGCACAACAAGTCTTAAACCTTAAATCTTTAGTTTTCTTAGACGAAAAGTTGTTATAACCCATTCTCCATCTTCTAGCACCGGGTCAAGCCTTTACTTTTTCTCACACCATCTTCAGGTACAATTTCTCCCTTTTTGCTAAATTTGGTGTCCATATCTAGCTGCATAATAATTTATGTCCTAATTCATTTTACCTGCAAACTAAACAACCTTTTGGTTTTTGTTTTAGTTGATCCCCTAGTCGAGCTAAGTTAGTTGCTTTAAACATGTGTTCCCCCTCCAAGCCTAGCTTGAAGTTTCTTTTATCTTTTGTCGTCAAATTGTAATTCATGAACCTAACTACAAGAAAACAATACAAATGACAAGTATATATAAATGACAAGTTTATATCAGATGCTTGTGATGTTTCAACAAAAAAAAAAATAGTGAAATCAAATACAAAATAACTTGAAAAGTTGAGAATAGTAACCACCAGAGTGTTTTAACTTGTTCACCTTTCATTGAGGACTTTCAATAATAAGGAAAGTGATTGAGTAACAAGTAAAGTAATTGGATAAGTACAGATATCTAGATTACTAATTTGTGAGCTCCTAGTGACAATATTTTCATTCAAGGTTAGGGCTCGATTATCATCTGAGTTTTGTAACTTTTCAAAGATACAAAGATATAAAGTAATATAAGACAATTGTACCTTGTTGAACTCTCCGGTATGTGAAAATTAAATATACTTTAAATAATGTATGATGTTTGTGCATACCTTATGTTGAATCAGAATATAATAAACAGTGAGCTCTTAGTGCTCGAATATGAGTCCTCAACATACAAATATTATGAACATCCTTAGAATAACAATGAAAAAAATCTTATGTATGACTTACCTTGGCTTGAATCGGAGGAGTTCAAATAAATTGAGGAGCCCTTAGTGCTCACATCTCAAAATAACATTATTAGAATAACAATGTATAATCTCATATATGTTTTACATCAGCTTTGATCCAAAGAGTTTAAATAAACTCAGGAGTCCTCAATGCTCGAATATCATAAACATCCTTAAAATAATAATGTATGAAGTTTTGGTATGACTAACCTTTATTCCAAGTCCTTAGTCTCTACGTAATTCATTTCATTATCCTTTTTATTGTTTGATTGATCTAGGTGTATTTGACTTGAAAAGATATGTTTTATTTGGTGCTGAAAAGATCAATCTTACTCCCTTTTCGAGCAGGAGAGATCAACTTTATTGGTTGCTGAAAAGATCACTCTTACCCCTTTTATGAGTTGAAAAGATCAACTTTATTGTAGTTGGTGCTGAAAAGTTCAGTCTTACTAAACATTTCATATTTGATCTTAATTATGTTAGTAAGGTTCAAACAGAAAAGTTTATTATGCGTCATGTTCATGTTCGTTTTCAAATTATCGATGCTATAACCAAACCACTTTATGAGTTTATTTCTCCATTTATGCAATAAACTTACAATGTTTGCTCTATCTCAAACCATAAATTTTAGGGACGTGTTAAAAGAGATACAATTATAGTTACAATTAAGTTTACATGCATAGTGTATATATTGCCTCTTCCACATGTGTGTTTTTAGGATGCAACCTTAAAAGATTTTTGTTTTTGATTGTGATGTAATTGAGTAGTGGAAAAAAAATGTTAACTTTTGTTAGTAAATTACCCGGTTAATGGTGCATTTGAATAACTTATAAAAATTATTAGTGAAGTTATATGTGATGATTTGAGGTGAAGTAAAAGACAAAAGAAAGAAAATTTCTTTATATATAGTTTTTACCCTTACCTACATGAGAATGATTAAATAAGTTTATAAGTCATTAAGATAAAGTCCCTAATACTAAAATTGATTCTGTTAAGAAAAATAATATTTGGATTTTTTATTCTTTTTTTTCGGAATAAAAAAATCATAAAATAATTTTCCTTGCCGGCATTTGGAAAAAAACAATTCAGCATCCCGCGCAAGAGTAACATATCATAACAGCCATCGAGCATAGCACCACCACCGTCACCACCGCACTCTTATTCCGATTTCATTTCACTCGCATTTTCCGTCGACCCGCAATGGACGAACCGGAGGAAGTAACCGCAGAGAGAGTGCCCCACCCTCCCTCTCCGAAGTTAGGGTTTCCTCTCACCGACGCCGGCGCCGCAAACCACGTCGGCGGTCTCAGCACCATCCTCGTCGCTTCAATTCAGGACGCCAAGGACCGCATCGCGCAGATCGAGTACGTCTTCTGCTCCCAGCTCTATCCTCAATTTAAATCCGACGCGGCATCGAAACGGCGCCGCATCGACCAGCTCCAGCGCGAGGTCGACGAGAACATGGCGCTGCACAAGAACCTCGTGGAGTTGGTGCAGTCCAAGGTGTCCGCTCTGAAAGACGCCGAAGAGAAGCGAAACGATGCGTTTTCGAAATTGGAGGACTGCGAGAGCGAGAAGGTGAAGCTGCTCGCAAGAATCGAGGAGTTGGACGAGAAACTGAGGAGGAAGACGCGAGAAGTTGAAGAGGAAGGGGCGCTGCTAGAGCGCGTGGAGGCGCTGACGCGTGAGTTGCAGGATGAGAAGGCAAAGAGGAATCGCGTGACTGAGGCGTATAAGAGGCTTAAGTCTCAGCACGTTTACCTTCGACGGAAGGTTGGTCTATGTGAGGAGAATGTGGTTGAACAGAACAAATTCGAGAGTGGGAGTGAATTTGGCACGCGTCAGAGTCCGGTCGCAGAACCTGGTATTGTGCTAATTTGTCTTGTAACCGTGTGGTAGAACACTATAAAGAGTTTGTCGCATGTTTTTTTGTTATTTGTGAGTCTGTTTATTAACAGTCCTTACTCACCAATTGTCTTTTGCATGCTGTTGCAGTTCTTGCATCTGATAATCCAAATATCACTATGGGTGCTTGTGAAGGCGCTGAAGTGAGAAACGAAATCCCATTGGAAGACTTTGGAGGTAATTGAATTTTCTCTTAATATTTACTCAACTGTCTTTGTATGAAATGGCCTTCACTTCTATCCACCTGCATCAAGTTAAACATACATACACAGAGTTTGCTGTCTAAATGCTATGTTGAGTTAGTGAAGTGTACAATTTAGGTTATTTGATTACACCATCTACTTCCCATTGTTCTAGGTCTTGAAATGAAAACTCCAGATGTGTTTGTTACTGCATGTGAGATAAACGAAGTGAAGGAGAAGCCGTCTGAGGAGGATAGAGGAGCCAATTTGAGTTCCCCATCCTCTGGTTTTCGTGATGTCCCTAAATGTCCTCCCAGTACAAAATTAGTCTCTGTATCTAGTACAAAGCGGCCTGCATCTTCGTGGCGGCAAACCCGGTCCCATCAAAGTCGAACAGGTCCTGACCCTCATGACGATTTTCTTGACACTCCTCTGGAGAATATCAGAGGACATTTAAATAAGGATTTCAATAAGGAGGACCTCCCAAACCCGATTCAGAAAGACATTAACAATGATAGCTCAGATGATGAAACACAGGATATGAATGCCAAAAGCAGTCCTCAGAAGAAGCTAAAGCAATCTTCTATTACAGTGGTTGACAAAAGAAGTTACAAGTATGTTGAACCAGTGAGAAAAAAAGCTGAGCGTGAAAATTTAAAAGGAGTTGAGTGCAAACAATGCAGAAAGTTCTATGATGCTGTTCTTCCTAATGCTGATGGCAAGGATGCTGACAGTAAACAGAACTTCCGCTGTGAACACCTAGATGGTGTTTCCAGGCACCGATATAGGTATGTTCCGCCCATGACTCCTGAAGGATTTTGGAATATTGGATTTGAATCTGAAATGTAAGATTATATTTTAGACCGATTACTATTTGATTTATAAATGGATTCTGTATCCAATTGAGATTTGTCTCAACTTTAGTTTCTTGGTAAATCTAGAAAAATAACTCTTAGGAACCTTGAACATTAGGTACATTATTAAATGATACATTGGTGATCTCAATGCCAAGAGGCCAAATTTACCTCTGTACATCATACTAAGCCCGGTTGGACTAATGCATGTGCTACTAGCTGTACATACCTTATGTTGTTGACAGCAAATAAACTTTTTGTTCTCATTTATTATAGAAATAGTCGTTGTACTGTACTCCTCTAAACAGTATCCTTGTGCTTGAAATTTATTTCGTATTTATTTAAGTTCTTGTGTATGACTGTTTATATGTATTATTACTGAAATAAACTGTTCAGGTTTAGTGTTCTAGGAAACTTTTGTATAGGTTGGGGATTTAGGGGATGAGATTGGGAGCTGAATTCTGGAGATTATGCTTTATTTTCATGGGTCTATGTAGCATGAACTACTAGCTGGGGACATTTTGTTATAATGAGATGCAATTATTCATTTTGCTGACTGAATTTGTATTGGTCAATGAACATACGGCCGTTAAAGCTGGCCACAATTTATGTGGGTTGAACCTGAAAATTTACCCTTTAGAGGTTTATACTTTTAACCGTTTGGCCTATTTTTAGGTGTTTTTGGAAAATAATCCTGGGAGTAGTTGGTGACAGATAATTTTTAAGTCTTCAAAACATTTTGATCGAGAAAATACTTAAAACACATGTAAACTAAGAAAGAGTTTAAAAAACTATTGAAACTCAATAATTAAAATTATATCGCTACTAAAATACTATCTTTTTTTCTGAAGATTGTATTTTGACGAATTTGCTTTGCTGTTTAGAAGCTTTGGAAGTAATGACTTTTGGGATTAGGAACAACTTGGATGTCTTTAAGTTTATTGAGCCTAATTTTTATTTGGAGTAATAGCGGGTAGTTGTTCCTCTATTCAGACTCAATAGGTTTTGGTTTTGAATGACGCATTTAAATGGACTTTGTTGGGGTCTGTCATTCTGGTCAACCGATTAAAAAGATTCATTAGTGGAGAGTAACTGAAAAATTATCTGCAAGTAGAGAATATGTTCATCAAAAGTAGGAGAATATCATAAAAAAGAAACTTGAACAGACTGGAAGAGATAGGGCTTCTTCAGGAAGGTGTTGATGGTTGAATGAAAACTGGAGAGAGGATTAGTTAAGTTAGATGACATAACTACAAACTCATAGTGGCAACACAAGTGGGAAGTGTTTTTATGTGTCTGCAGGGATAACTTGAAATTGATGGTAGCCCGAAGGCAAATCCACCTTAGTAAACATCGTAGCATCACCTAACTCTCCAGTAACTTGGGAACAATTTTTTATTATTACTGCATTTAGAGCATTATACACAAACTGTGAAGAGCCATCGTTTTGTTAACTAATTAGATAAGGGATGAAAAGGAGTTAGTGCTATGTTGAATCATACCCACTTGAAGCACTTCCCAAATGAAATTCGTAATGGTGGTCTTTTGTGAGTGTGTAGCCATATGGTTTGACGTTCATAGGTGGTGCACTAGGAAGTAGGGGAATGTGGTAATCATGGGCACTAAAGGGTGGAATGCTTTGTGGTGTTTTGAAATTAGTGTAATGGGTATGTAAGCTGGTTTGAATTTGTGGGTGTAAGGTAGGTGTGGAATACGAAATAATATTTTATATTTCAGATTATGTAATTTATAATATTTTTAAATTGTACTATTTGAAATATATTCTAATTTACGTAATCTACAAATAGTTTTAAATTGATTAAAAAAAGAGGTTGATTATTTTTCATATTATAGGATTGAAAGAAGAAAAACTGGGTGTAGGTAGAAATTACCTCCACACTTGTCTTTGGGTCTTTAGCTTGGGCCTTGGTGTATAACGGGTCTATAGCTTTTACTTCCTGCACCTCCACAATTTCTTTGTGCACCTACTCATTTTCGAATTGACCATTTAATCAGTCGCTGGATTATATATTCTGAAAACATCTCTGAACAATTTTTTTTGAACAGAATTTTCGGGAAGAAATTTCTAAAACATGATTTTTGGAACAGAATTTCGGAAATATATGAAATGTTATGTGTTGAAGTTGAAATTCATAAATCAATTACAATGATCATGAATAAATTCACAATATTCACTGAAGTTGGCTTTTTGATTTTTAAATATAGCCATAACAATGAAAATCATAACTTCTCAGGTTGGTTTCTTTAGTCCGAAACCAGTTTTAAATTTTTTCCATTCGGCTCTTTCTCGGGGTAATTTTGTGGTTCTTTTGGACTGGAACTCAACCTGGTTTTCAGTCCGATATGGATGAACCAGCATGTAGAACCCAGTTTCGATAACCATATTAAAGGCACTGATTTTTCTCTGCCATCAACTGTGTATATCATTTGCATTATTTTCTATCAGTGATTTATTTTTTGGACGGGTGGAAAAACTTGTCTGATAAGCCAGAAAGGGTATCACTAAAAGATTCCATATCACATTGCCCGAGAAGAGATATAAAGCAAATGAATGGAACAAATTGCGGTGGCTTTTTCTTCGTTGGAGTTTGCAGTGTTATACTACAGTAACTTTTCTCCTGACTACTTCACATGATAAATCAGGATAAAGGTACTCCTTTATTTCTTCCCCCATGTTAAATTTGTATGCTGAGAAAACATTGCTATGTACTGCTTCCTTTTACACCATATCATGACAACTTTAAATATTCCCAAATCATTCCCAACCTTAACTTGAGAAAGAAATGTGCTGATGATTACACGTAGTTCTAGGATGTTAGTGGATAAATTTCTCTAAAACAATTATAGGGGAAAATAAATAAGTTTTTCTACAATTTGCCATTAAATTGTGCATAGGTCAACATGGTGTGACATGATTCATAAACAGTTCTCCAAAAATATTAACTTCTCTGAGTTATGCTTAAATTAATTTCATGTTAATGAGATTTTTCCTGTCTCCTATAAACTGTTAGTAGAAATGTTTATCCTATTATATTTATAATGGATACATACTGTTGGAAAATGCAAGCTGCAATGATAATAATAATAATCTTGGAAAAGTGAAAACAAAAAGTTGTTAGTTACTCAGGAAATATAAAAAGTGGAAGTAATTAATAAGGTGGGATTAGGGAGTGAAAACCACAGAATCATCCACTTCTAGGAGAGGGCCACCTAAAATGTAGCCATTAGTGAGGTGGTGGGACGAACTCGTGTTTTGCAAGAAAAAAAATTGTGGGCCAATCTCACTTTGTGGTTGGTGGATTGTAGTAAACAATGGTGCAAGTGCAACCATTTTTTTTTTCTCTTGAGCTATTCATTTCTCCATCTTACTTTTACTTTTACTCTTAAGCGTATTTGGATGGAATTCCCTTTTGGACAAAGTTAGTTGATGTGAGAATGGATGAAAAACACTATCACGTGCCCGAAAGTGGTAGTGGTGCCTGTATTATTCTATTCCCTAAACATTAGTTTGGAATCCAACATATAAGAATGAAGATTCAAAAATTAATTTTCTTAATTTGGATTAAAAATTGTCTCAATATCTTATGTCAATTGGACTTTGTTCAGATTGATATTATGTTTTTCTTTTGAAAGACCCACCAACATTCAATTCAGTTCCTAAAAACGAATTATTTAGTGCAAGTAAGATTTACAAACTGAACCAATTACAGTCTAATTACGAAATTAGAGATCTTTTTAGTAACTTTTATATTTTTTTTCCTTTACTTTCAAAAGCTCAATCACGTGAACTCCTACCAACCAAAAGTGTTATACCATGGGGTAAAGAGGAGAAAATCAATATTCAAATCCTAATTTTATGAGTCTATAAGTAAATCTCATAAAAAAGTGCACACTAAAAAAGTATCAATAACAAAAAACGATATATATATATATATATA
>Ga0214542_1003294_pt1 | contig 33096 bp, 21 predicted proteins | sample CNSS1metaG_FD_160096 | JGI IMG/M metagenome (GOLD analysis project Ga0214542, IMG submission 160096) | Root nodule microbial communities from cowpea collected in UCLA plant growth center, Los Angeles, California, USA - CNSS1 | ecosystem: Host-associated > Plants > Roots > Nodule | place: USA...
TAACTCTTAAACAATTTGTAACATATCATGCATACTAATATATACTATTATTAGTTCATACCAAATAATACGTAAATCAGGTAATTTTACTTTACTAAATATAATTAATTTTTTTTTTATATTTATCCCTTCTAAAAGTTGTTATACAGAAAGTTTCAAATAAACATATATAATTACGGTTTGGAGTCCAAACATGTGATTTACAAACACATAGCTCCATGTTTGTCCCTATTGTTGTAGATACTTGAACAAAAGAAAGGAGTAAAAAGTAACAATGTTTATTTTTAATAGAATTTTGCATAAGACGAAAAATAATTCATAAACTATAATTAATTTATACTCAAATTGAAAATCAGATTTTAGAAGAAAAAAAAAATAGAATCGCAATTTAATTTCTAAATACTTAATTTAGTTTATAGAAAAACAAATATTTATTTTCTTTTTTATTTATTTCTCGTTCTCCCGTAAGTATTTATGAAAAAGTAAATAGACTCTAATAATTTTGTTTGTCAAAGAGAAGTTTATCCCAAAAAGGTTGGATTTTGATGTACTCAGTGTTTCGTGATGAGTGAATAATGCGTGAACATGAAAAATATAGGTATTTTCTTCCTACACCCCATACTGAGATAAATAAATAAAAAAAAAACTAAAAACTAAAATACCTTCTCTAGCATAATTATATATGTTACCATTGTCGACGATGCTCCTTTGGTTACCATTATTGATATCATTGTTGCATTTCAGTTTTCCACTGCGTAGCAAGAACAAGAATATAGAGAGTTCCTTCGAGAAAAAAACTTCTTCCAAAAAGCTTGTTTCATAAAGAGTTATATGTATTTTGGAAAGCTCATTTATGAAAATTCGTTCTAAAAAGTATTATATATGTTTTTGGAATTTCGTTCTATAATATTTATTTCAAAATGCATTTCACGCGTTTTCTGAAGTATTTTGGACATCTTATTTATGAAAAATCATTCTAAAAAGTATTACATATATATAGAAAATTCTGTTATAGAATGTTTGTTTGAGAATACATTTCATGCATTTTGGAAATTCTATACCATAAATTCTATTCCAAAAATTATCTTCTGAAAATAATGTTCTGAATATTCTGAAAATTTTATTTTCAAATATTTTCAGAAATTCTGGAAAATTTTCAAAGCGGGTAATCAGAAGTCATTTTTACAAAAAACAAAATGTTATTTTGAAAATGATGAGGGTAAAGTTAGATATAATAATGGTAATGCAAGAAGAAAAGACCAAAAAGTTATCAGGACTGAGGCAGTAACGGACCCTATTGGGCTGGTAAAACTGGGAGGAATTAATTAGGCTAGCCCGAAACAAATATAAAAAAAAAAAACCAAACTTGTTGAAATTGCTGATGTAAAACTCATTTTTAAATTTATTCACATTTAGATTATCGGTCTTCATTTAGGGTTTCTTTCTACACCTCTAAATTTTTTTCTGCACCTCCACCTCTAAGTATTTTCTAAATTCTAAAACTGACCTTTGACAATTTGACAAACTGCACTCAATTTTTTTAAAACTTGAATCTCATCCTCTTTTTCCTATTTAATGAAAACGAACTCACCTCACCTTCTAAGATTTTACTCAAAATTTTTCTCTAACCTAACGGTGTCGTATCGTACCCCACCAAATCTCACACTCCTCTTTCTCCTCTGCTTTGTGCTTCATAGACTTTGTGGTTCATTCTCCTCTTTCTCCTTTATGTTATTCCTCATTGACACCATTCAGAGTGCACACATGTAATATTTCTCTCTTCTCCACTATGATTGTGCTTTGCCTATGCCATGTTTATGAATGATTTGAAATTGACATTATAGTTTTAGTTTATGTAATATTTGAGAAATACAAATCCACATATGTGAAAACAGTTCTGGAAAAGCATCGGAAGTCGACTTCGTGAGATAAAAAGATACCGGAAGTGAACTTTCATAAACAAACAAATTTATTGGACAAATAACACCGGAAGTCGACTTTGTAAGCGTAGAATATGTACCGTACCGCATGTCGAAATCCGATAAAACAAAATTCCATACGTGGACTTTCGGTAATGGAGTTTCGTGATTTTTTAGAAGTGGACTTTTGTAAATGTAGCTTCTAGATGTCGACTTTCGGTGAAGGGTATTTTCAAATGTTAATATCCGGTGACTGATGCATATGGATATCCACTTCTATATTATGACTATGCTGATTCTTGATATTTACTTCCAATTATTTTGAATTATAATTTTGGTTTATTATTTAAAGTTTTATTACTTTTAAGATTTCTCAGATTTTTTATTTATATTTTTTATTTTAGTTGTTATATTACTTTTTTTAGTGTTTTTATGTTTTATTATAATTTTTAATTGTAATTAATTTTAATGTTAATATGTTTTTTATTTTTGTTCATTATTGATTTTAATTTTAATATGTTTTTAAATTTGTTTAGTATATATATGGCTAGAACAAGAGGAGCATTTGTACCTCTTGGCAAAAGTTCTTCACTTGCTGAGGCTTTTGAGTAGGAACCTTGACATAGACTTACAACATCTCTTGGAGAAGAGGTTAGGATCGTCATGGAAAAGTTGGTCCATTAGCATCTCATGGAGGATTTGATTTATCATTAAGAGCTCATACTAATATTCATGAGGAGCAGAAGAATGTTTTCAACATCAGGAGGTTGTTCTAGAGCAAGACTACCATGATTCAGGATGATTTTTTAGAAGACTTAAGGATACTTCTATCTTGATCAGGTATGTTAATCATATGTATGTCTTATTTGAGATGGACAGATTAATATAATACTTTAATAATATTTTTTTCTTAAATTAGTGGATGAATTTTAAAAAAAATTATATAATTTTATTGACCATGACCGAGTAAATATGAAGTTTGTGGTCAATGGTAAGAAGAAATTAAAAAAATTCAAAGACGAGGGATTTTTTTTTTGTTGAAATTCCGCGGCTGCTAACTTTATATTAAAGGTTGCAAAATGGTTTGTCCGATTGGGTTAGTAAAAGCCCATCCAATTGCTTGAGATCAGGGATTACAATTGTCAACGAAATAAAAAAAACAATCGGTTTTGTAAAATTTATTTTTCAAGCATATAACTCCAAAATGAAAATATTATAAAGAAAACTGCGCCAACGAAACATGATCTAAACAATGCAACACATCGCACCCAGTAACAAAAAGGAAGAACGTAAGCAAAAACAATTTAAAAATTGATATATCTCTTTCTATATCCAAATGGAATCACATCGACATTTAATCCATCAGGACAAGCAATAGTTAAAGGCACCCATTCACATCATAAATAAATCATTATGTTGGGCGTCTCTAATTAATTAAGACACGTAAAAAACATTGTCTGCTATGTTTCTAGCATATATCCTCTTTCTGAGTTCTTCTTGAAAGGAAACCTATTTTTAAATTTCCAACCAAAACCTTAAATTTCAAAACAAAAGCTTCTAATATACGCCATTTAATTAATTTACATCCGTTGACAATAGTTCAAAATAAAGAAATTTGTCAACGGAAATGAGTTGATAACCGTTTGTATTATATATTTTTTTCAATTTTTTATCACGTGGCGTCATAATAAATATTTTAATCGGTTTTAGTTTCATATACATGTTATTTTTAGAAAGGAATAGAAAGTTAAATTAAAAATGAACTTGATATATAAAATAAAATTTTTAACTATTTATTTATTCATAAGCCTTATCATTGGTTTAAATTAATTTTGAACTTTCAAATTCATTCTCATAATTTTGGTAATATGAAAAACACTTGTGAAATATGTAAGAAAGAAGTAGAAATATGAGGCATTAATGAGTTTTGAATACATAAATACATTATATTCAATTGTAAAGATGTGGGTTGGAGAAGCGCGGGGTGGGGATGGCAACTAGAGGTGTTTTCTTTTTTAGAACAATACCAAATTTCTCTGATAAATCCAAATTCTCTCCTTCTGGTATTCTCCAATCAAATAAGTGTAGAAGTGTTGCCAGAAAATATAGAAATGTTCTCTCAGCCATTGCTATTCCTGCACAAATTCTTCTTCCAGATCCAAAGGGGAAATAACTGAAGTCATTGCCACTGAAATCCCAGTTTGCATCTAGGAACCTTGAAGGGTCAAATTCGAGTGGTCTTTCCCAAATGGAAGGGTCTCTGTGAATGGCCCACACATTGATGAAGACTCGAGAACCCTTCGGGATGGTGTAGCCTCCCACATTGGTGGTTTGGCTAGGGCAATGTGGGATTAGAAGTGGAAGCGCAGGGTGCAACCGAAGAGTTTCTTTCATCACAGCTTGCAGGTAAGGCAACTTACGAATGTGAGTTTCTTCTACCATCTTATCTTTTCCAACCACATCTTCTAACTCTTCTTCAACTCTCTTCATTACCTCTGCTTTCTGAATTATTTCTGCCATTGCAAATTCAATTGTGTTGGATGATGTATCGGTTGCCCCTGTAACCATATCCTGTTTGTGTTCATCACAGATTTGCACAATATTAATTATCAAATTATTTAAAGTTATCCTTTTTTCTAACATTAATAAGATGGAGTCGCAGTGTAGGAGATTTCGTTAGCTTTTCGATACGGACATACTTACCATTGAATAACATTATCCAGTTAATTCATGACTTTCATTTTCTCCTCTCAAATAATGCTAAGTTTCTCCATTTTCTTACTTCAGCAAATAAATAAAGGGTTAATGTACAACTAATAAGAGTATCAAATGAAACCATATAGGTAATAATATTTAAAATTGTGTAGTATTAACAAATTTGAAACCTAATATATTTTTAATGCATTAAATAACTTAGGTTAATTCAATTTGATTAGGCCTAAAATATAATACATAATTAATTAGATTTTGTAAATTAAAAAATCCAACTATATATTAGGTTAAAGTTAGTAATTAATGTGGCAGAGTTGTGATGGTGGGTAGGTTTTTGATAGAGCTGTTAAAATATGTTTGAATGCGCTAATTAACTCGGCTCATCACAGATTCAGATTAGGTTGGATTGAAATATTTTTACAAATTTAAATAGGGTTAATTTTTGACTCGACTCATTCGAGTTGAATCTGTGAATGAGTCGAGTTGACTCACAATCTCACAAATAAATGATCATACAAATATTTTGTTGTTAAGTTGAACTTTGTTTTTGGATCATGTTAGATAATTTGTATTTTTTTTATTTTAGTTTGTATTTAGATTATATTAAAATTTATTTAGATTTTAATTAGAATTTCAATCTAGTTTTAACTAAAAAATAAATAGTTTAAATTCATGATAGACCGGATCTATCGAAATTTTTTACTCTTTTGATTGACTCCATAAATAATCAACCGTGATAAATCGAACCGGGTGGGCGAGTTATTCGTTTTTCCAGCTTTAGTTTTTAGATTACTCATGTCTGTTGTAGTTGGAAGTTGGTAGAAGGAAAAAAGACGTGAAAAAGAAACATCAAACGAGACCCGAAACAAGAATTGGAAATGGAAGTAAGTGTAGGAAAGGTACCATGAGTAGGGCCTTGAGGTGTGTGATGGTGAATGGCGTTTTCGAATCGAAATCTTGGGAATCCTTAAGATCCAACAGAAACTGCAGAAAATCCTTTCTTTCTTTCTTGTTCCCATCTTTTTCTTCACCCACCTTTACTCGTTCACCAATCATCTTTTCAAATATCCCATCGAACCGTGACACCAACACGTGCATCTCTTTCTCCACACCTTGCAAATCGAACCGCGCCAACATGGGAAAAAAATCCGAGACATTGGGCTTCCCCAGAAGCCGCGTCGTCTCCGCCACCAACTCTCTGAACTCCGCCCCCAAAGTTTCCCTCTCCGCCTCTTCCACCGCCCCGCCCCACATCATACTAGTTATCACATTCATCACCGTCAGAAACACCTGCTCCCCCACGTTCACTGCACTCCCCGCTCGGCCGTACAAATACGACACCGTTTTACGCACCTCGTTGCGCCGCAGATCGTACACGGAGTCCAGGGTCGTGTTGCTCAGCATCTTTACAGTGCAGACTTTCCTCAGCATCCGCCATTCGGCTCCGTAGGGGCTCCACGCTATGTCAAAACCGCCGTAGGTTGCAACCCTGCCGGCGACTGGGACGTCGCGGTTGGCGAATACAGTGTCGTGGTCTTTCAAGATCTCGTGAGCCACGGCTGGTGAAGCTATGACGATGGCGAGCTTGCTCCCGAGTCGGAGCTTGTAAATTGGGCCATGGATTTTGGCCAATGCGGCGAAGTAAGTGTGAAGGTCCGGGTCAAGAGATAGAAGGTTCCCGAGGAAAGGGAGGCCCGATGGGCCCGGTGGAAGCCTCTGAGTGTTGGGTTTGAAGAAATAAAGCCATGCGTAGTAAATAACTGTGGAAAGGACCCAGAATAGTAGAAGCAATGTTGAGAGGGTGAACATGATTGCGTTGAAATCTGAGAGAATCAGAAGATGAGAATGGCGACCACATAGGTAATTCCACTACCTTTGCTCTTCTAAATGTGAAGTTTCTGAAGATATTTTTTCTACTTGTTTAATATCATGCGAGTTAATAAAAAAAAAATGTGCGCATGGCAATAAAATCTGCAAGAGAAGACAAATATGAGTGTTCTCTGCCCCGCAAGGACCGCACATATTTATGGGCAATGGAAGTAGCCGGAGTGACCACAAAATGATCACATAAATATCTTCTTTTCTTTCATGGCCTAATATTCATTTAAATCCAGAAATTTTTATGGATTCTTTTTTTTTTCTTTAAATTAATAAAAAATCTTTGAGTAGGTAGGATGTGATGTGACGCCTAGCTCTATATAGGAGGGAAGAAAAAAGAAACACAGAAAGGAACGTTTTGGAGCGAAAGAAAGAAAATAAAATCTTGAAAAGTAGGCAATTAATATGATTAATGTGCTAGAATAAAAAATCAAATAATCTGGTAATATAGTGTAAGAGAATAAATTAAAATGAAAAAATAAAAGTAATTTGATGAAATTCTTTTAAAATATAAATTAAATAAAAAACGTTTTAATTAAAATATAATCATAAAATGTTAATAAAAAAATTATATTTAGAATAAAAATATAAAAATAGGAATTTTATTAAAAAATATTAATGAATAAACATATTAGTTTTAGAATAACAGTATTTGAATAAATTATTTTATAAAATGCCAAAATTTAAATTAATAGAAATTTTATAACTTAATTTTTTTATTTTATTAAAATAAAATATAAATAATAATAATAAATATTAAAAAATAATTTATAATTGATTATAAATGTTTATCATAATAAATTAGAAATAATAAATTATATATATATATATATACATATATATATATATATATATATATATATTTGGATTTTCATGTTTTTTCTAATTGAACAATTAAAATTGTAGTATCATGCTTCCGAAGATGTAAAGAAGTTGTATTTACTTGTTTTGATCTTCACTTATAGTTTCCTTGTTAATACTTTAAAAAATAAATGTATTCTTTTATTTTTTATTAATATATTTATTTCTTTCCAAAGAATTAAAATTCAAAAAAATAATTGATCATAATCTAATTACTTAAATAAAACTTTGATAAAACTAGCTATGAAAAACATATAAAATTTATTATTTTTTTTTCTATATCAATAAAAGATAATATACAAAAGATAATATACAAAGACTCACAAAATAAATAAAAAATAATGCTAATTATTAAACTAATATTTAATTATCAAGTGAGACAAAAGAGAGATATTATTATTTTTTTCAAAAATTAAAAAAAAAAAACATAAGAGAAATGAGAGCAAAAATAACGAGTTTATGTCTAACTTTAAAAAAAAATGAAAACAAAAAATAAGTACAATAGGTAAAAAACTTAAAAGACAAAAAAATATTTATTAATATATATTTTTATTCTTTGTTAAATTTGATTTTATATTTTATTATTTGTTTTATACTTTATAAAAGAAATAAAAATATATATAATTTAATTTTCATCATTTTATATTATATGCTATATATTTTTTAAAAATTTTAAAACTTTTTAATATATAAAATTAAAAAATTTAAAAAAATCTTGGGGAGCCACTATCCTTTGTGTTATTGAAAAGGTTTGTCACTAGGTAAGATTTTATATGCGTATTAAACTAATAATAATTTAAACTTGGACAAAATATTTTATTGTTCTTTAATTTATGTTAGAAGAATTAAACACAATTTATGAAAATAATACTATATTATTATATTATAGTAAATAAAAGATCTTTATACAATTATGGTGGTAAAATTATAGTTATAAGAATGAATTGAAAAATAAAAATAATTATATAATAAATCATAAAAATAAGTAACAAATAAAAATATCAAATGATTTGATACAATTATTGAATAAAATTACATGCAAAAAAATATATAATTATGAGTATGATAAAGATAGAAAAAATTTTAAAGATTTGAGAAAATTTTATATGAAAATAGTCGAACAAACATCATTTGAATAAAATCACATATAAGAAAAATGTATGATAAATGTTGTGATAAGAAACAAAATAAAAAAGAATATTGGAAATATTAGTAGAGTTAAGGGAGAGAATAATATATATATATATATATATATATATATATATATATATATATATATATATATATATATATATATATAATCTTTGAGTAGTTTAATAATTTAAATAGAGACAAGATGAGGATGAATATGCATATATCATCTATGTTCTTACACCCAATTGAAAAAATTAGATATTATCCATATTTATATTCATACATGTAACGAGTCAATGTAAGAATTTTCTATCAAATCATGGACGGATTCAAATAATAATAATTGATATTTTAACCCACCACTCCAAACAATACTCATATAATTGAGAGGAACATAATCTTTTACTTCAAAATTAAGAATATAATAATCAAACTTATACAGGTCCCATTCTCATCTTCAAAACTTCCAAACTTTTAGAATCCATGTGCGTGTGTAACGAGAAGTTATGGTAATTAAATGATGAAGATTTATTAAATTTTGTATTAGTTAACATGTTTCCTCAACTGATAATAAGCAAAAGTTAAGCTCTTAGCATAATTATTTATGCCTGCAATTTGTCTAATCCCGGATTAAACAAAGTTGTCTACAATAATTATTCATGCATTTAATCACTTTCATTTAATGCTTAATTCATCACTTTTTTTTGTTGATATTTTGCTCATCTTCCAACCAATTAGTCAACTTATTATTTAGTTAAATCGAGGGGCTTAATTATTTTGAAATTCTCTCTCCTAATGTCAAATTTACCACTATCTACATCCTTTTAGCCTTGGCCACTGCTAACTTTGGTTTATTCTTTAGTTGGATGTTGACAATGCTTTCCTCTATGAAGACTTACAGGAAGAGATCTATAAGAAGTCTCCACCTGGTTTTTCTCTTCCCCAATCAAATCTTGTTTGTAAGCTTAACAAGTCTCTATATGGTTTAAAATAAGTCAGTAGTAATTGGAATCAAAAATTAACTTCAAAGCTACTTCTTCTTGGTTAATATAAAGCTCTGCTGACCACTCTCTCTTTAGGAAGAAATTTACCTCTATTATTACTATTTTATTGGTTTATGTCGATGATGTAGTTCTCACTTGCAATAGCTTTGCTGAAATTAATGTTGTAAAAGTTCATCTTCATTCTAGATTTTATATTAAAGATCTTGGTCCTATCAAATATTTTTTGAGCCTTGAAGTTTCTCGTTCTGTTGATGGATTAGTTTGAATCAAAGGAAATACTATTTGGACTTGTTTCAGACGTAGGGATGCTTGGATGTAAACCTACACCAACGCCATATGATCCTTCTATCAAACTACATATCGACGAGTGAGCTCTTCTACCAGATCCTTCTTCCTTTCGATGTCTGATTGGACGACTTTACTTGACTAACACCATACCTGATATTAGTTTTACTGTCCAACAACTCAGCCAATTTGTTTCTTCTTCGTGTGAACCACATATGCAGTAGACTTTACAGATCATTTGATACTTAAAAAATGCTCTTGGATATGGCTTTTTGTATAAATCCAACATCTCTTTTAAAATTCAGGCGTTTTCTGATTCTGGTTGGGAAACATGTGCCACTACCCGACGCCCTGTTTTTGGATATTGCGTTTTCTTAAACATCTCTTTGGTTGCTTGGAAGTCTAAGAAACAAAACCACTATTTCACAGTCTTCTTTTAAGGCTGAGTATCGCGCATTGGCATCCCTAGCATGTGAACTACAATGGATTCAATACCTTATTCAAGATTTGCATTTTTTTGTTCCCACTCCTTACACTAACTTTTGTGACAACAATTCTGATATTCATATTGCCAAGAATCCCACTTTTCATCAAAGAACCAAGCATATAGAACTTGGTTGTCACATTATTCGACAAAAGCTTGTTGATGGTCACCTTCTCCATGTTCCTTCTAGAAGTCAACTTGATTATATGTTTACTAAGTCCTTACATCCTTCTACTTTCCGGGTTGGGCCTTTACAATCTTCATGCCCACCTTGAGAGGGAAAGATAAAGATATTATATATCTTTTGAGTTTATTTATATTGATAGAGATATCATATATTTGATTCTCTTTTATTATTATCAAATATTTTGTTTTATTAGGTTTTACTTTTTCCTTTATATGATGGGACATTGTACTCTATATCTATATATTGAACAAAGGTTCTAATAAATCAATAAGCAACTAAGCTCTCTTTGAGTTGTTTTTCACCGAACACTTCTTGTGCGTTTCTGTACGCATTTTTGTACACATTCTTTCTTCTTTCTCTCATGGCTTATATATATTAACATAGTATTAGAGTCAGGTTAGAGTCAATCATAGCGAGATTTTTTGGACATTCTGTTCCACTCGCTATCGGGTCACTAACGGACCACCCACTAAATTTTAATTTCATGCACGAGATGAATATACCTAGCGTGACGGGGTGCAAACTTCACCTTATAAGCTGGTGTTGTGGGATGAGTTAAGCTAAACCCACCTTTAACACGTGTGTAACAAGAAGTCATGGTAATTAAATGATGAAAATTTATTAAAATTTTTTATTAGTTAACATGATAATGTTTCCTCAACTGATAATATACAAAAGTTAAGCTCTTAGCATAATTATTTATGCCTGCAATTTGTCTAATCCCGGAAAAAACAAAGTTGTTATAATAATTATTCATGCATTTAGTCAGTTTCATTTTGTAATGCTTAGTTCATCACTTTTTCTCGATTTTTTGGTCATCTTCTAACTAGTTAGTCAACTGAAAACGTAATTCCAACGTTTTCTTCTTTTAGAAAATTGCAGTTGTACTGAGGGTTTAACAATAGAACTACGAAAATCTATAACTAAATGCATTTTTGTTGCATTTTATTGAAGTATTTAAAAGAAAAGGCACATGCTGGTTACATAACTATTATCACTGTAGTATACACTCCCATGCTTGGTGCATGAATAATAAATATATTAAATTCTATTATAAAGGTGTGGGTTGGAGAAGCGTGGGGTGGGAACAGCAACCAAAGGCATTTTCTTTCTTAGAACAATACCAAATTTTTCTGCTGTCTCTAACTTCTCTCCTTGTGGTATTGTCCAATCAAACAAGTGCACAAGTGTGGCAAGAAGATGCAGAACAGTCTTTTCAGCCATCGCTATTCCTGCACAGATTCTTCTTCCAGATCCAAAGGGAAAATAACTGAAGTCATTGCCGCTGAAATCCCAGTTTGCATCTAAGAACCTCGTAGGATCAAACTCAAGTGGTCTTTCCCAAATGGAAGGGTCTCTGTGAATGGCCCACACATTGACGAAGACTCGAGAACCCTTCGTGATGGTGTAGCCACCCACATTGGTGGTTTGATTAGGGCAATGTGGGACTAGAAGTGGAAGCGCAGGGTGCAACCGAAGAGTTTCTTTCATCACAGCTTGCAAGTAAGGCAACTTATGAATGTGAGATTCTTCTACCATCTTATCTTTTCCAACCACAACTTCTAACTCTTCTTCAACTCTCCTCATTATCTCTGGTTTCTGCATTATTTCTGCCATCGCAAACTCTACTGTGTTGGAAGATGTATCGGTTCCACCCACAACCATATCCTGTTTGTGTTGTTTATGTACAATTTTCTTAGTGTTAGTCACAACATTCTTCAGTATGGTGTTTTTTTTTTTCACTAAGGCACGGAAGGAATCGCCCTTATAACAATTTCAAAATAGATAATTTACCATTTGATTCGCTTAAAACTGTTTAGTTATACTTATCTGAAAACATAAATCATGTTATACTTATAAAACCTAACCTGTTTGTTTGCTAGCCAAAATTACATACGAAAACAATTGTAATCGAAGAAAAATAGGAAAACAATACTATAAAGTATTAAAAATGTTAAAAAAAAGAAATCGATATGTATAATTTATTACATTAAAGAAAATACTAACATAAAAAATAAATAATCTATCTATTATCATATAAAAAATAATCAATCACACCTAAAATCATAATAATTCAACTGTAATATAATAAAATTTACAAAATAATTAATTCTGAATACATGATCAATTTTATTATAAATATTTTATTATATTTATATAATAAATCATACTTTAATATAATTAATTATTTTTTTTCACATGATTATAATTATGGTATTAAAATAATAAATAGAATAATTGTATTATTTAAAATTTTAACATTTTATAAATTCATTTATTTTAATATATTTTAGTTTTGAATTATGGTTTTTCTATTTATTAAGATTTTATAATAGTTTTTTTTTTATTTTAACCTAAAAGATATTTTAACTTTAATTTATATTTCAAGAATTCATTTTGCATTTTTTATTATATCACTAAATTAACTATAAGATTTTTGTTTTTTTCTCTCATTTTAAATAATTTATTTTCTTTTTGACTCACTATCCCGAGAAAACATCAATAACTAATTGTGCCATAACGTGAACACTCTTCAATGAAGTGAGAATTTGAATCATGAAGTGATGTCAAATAAAACTGCATTCTTGAGATTTGAATCATGATATATTCTAACCTGAGGACCATGCTTTGAAAACCTTTTAGGTTCACAACACCTCCTTATGTCTATTTACTAAAGCGGTGGAAAAATAATGTTTTCGTTCCGAAATTCTTATATTCCATAAACTTAGTTGACTGAAATATATTATTATTTTATTCTAAAATTTAGTTTTAAAAAGAAAAGGTAAAATTCTAAGAAAAAAATGAGATGCAAAGAAGATAACCCATAATTGAAGTTGGAAAGGGAGATAAGAAAAGGTACCATGAGGAGGGCTTTAACATGGGTCATGGTGAATGGCGTCTTTGAATCAGCGCTTTCAGAATCCTTAAGATCCAACAAAAACTGCAGAAAATCTTTTCTTTCTTTCTTTTTCCCATCTTCTTTTTCACCCACTTTCAATCGTTCACCAATAATCCTTTCGAATATCCTATCAAACCGGGGCACCAGCGCCTGCATCTGTTTCTCCACGCCCTGCAAATCCAACCGGGCCAACCCGGGAAAAAAGTCCGAAACATTGGGCTTCCCCAGCAGCTGCGTCATCTCCGCCACCAACTCCCTGAACTCCGCCGCCAAACTCTCCCTTTCCACCCCTTCCACCTCCCCGCCCCACATCATACTGGTTATCACATTCATCACCGTCAGAAACGCCTGCTCCCCCACGTTCACCGCACTCCCCGCTCGGTCGTACAGATACGACACCATTTTGCAGACCTCGTTGCGGCGCAGATCGTAGACGGAATCCAGGGTGACGGTGCTCAACATCTTCACCACGCACACTTTCCTCAGCATCCGCCATTCGGCTCCGTACGGGGTCCATACTATGTCAGAGCCGCCATAGGTGGCAACCCTACCGGCGACGGGGACGTCGCGGTTGGCGAAAAGAGTGTCGTGTTCTTTGAGGACCTCCCGAGCGAGGGTGGGTGAGGTTACGACGATGGCGAGCTTGCTCCCGAGTCGAAGTTTGAAGATTGGGCCGTGTATCTGGGCCAAGGCAGCGAAGTAAGTTTGAAGGTCCGGGTGAAGAGATAAAAGGTTCCCGAAGAAGGGGAGGCCCGGTGGGCCCGGTGGTAGGTTTTGGGGGTTGGGTTTTCGGCATAGGTAGAAGGTAAGTAGGAAAAGGAGGAAGAAGAGTAGAAGGGTAGTTGTGGGTTGAGCAGAGAAATAATGGTGGGTTTGAGATAGAATTGAGGAGAGAGACATGGTGGTGTATTGTATTATGTTATTCTGTTGGGATTTGACGTATATTTATAAGAAATTGGAAGGTAGAGGTAGCGAGTAATGCAAAGAAAACCAGAACAATACGACAGATATAAGTTTGTCAAAGCTTTTAGGTGTTTCAAGGACGACAGAAAGGGAATCTTAGATAGTTTAGGTGTTTCAAGGACTGAATTTAAGAGCCTTAGGAAGACATCGAATCAGGAAAATTGAATGGGAAGTGCGTTATTACGAGTTTGGGGAATTGGAAATAAAGAAAATATTTTAATAAAAGAGAATGATATTTTCTATAAAATTTGACAAAATTTATTTTTCAAATCACATTAAAAAAATTTTTAGGGGTGCCGACATTTATGCATGGTCAAAAATTTTTTCACAAAACTTTGTTAAAATATATTATTTTTTTGAAAAAATAAAAATATAAATGTATTACTTTATAAAGTATATATATATATATATATATATATATATATATATATATATATATATATATTGTAACGTCTCATTTAATTATTAAGCGAAATTAAAGGAAAACGTCACACAATAATAGTACTGTAGCGTAGTCTTGAGGTCCTTAACACAACCCATACAAAACTAGGGCACACCACGATGCCAAAGGAAAGCTGAATACAAGTCTAACAAAGAGTGTAGAGTAGAAATGCATAAAAAGATACATGAGCCATAGCCCTAAAGAAAACATGAAGAAAACTCCAGCCCAGATGGTTAAGCAACGGAATCACCATTCCCTTGTTGACCACGAGAACTTCGCCTATCTGCTCCCATCAATCAAATTGATGATCATCGCAAGAAAGAACAGCCACATACAATACAACCATGCAACAAAACGGGTAAGCTAGAGCCAACAACATATTCATCATACAGTTAAACATGATTTCACTATTCAATATCTATACAACAACCAAGCATGTTATGACTCTTCAATCAATACACTACGACTCGACTCGACTCATCCGGATACGTATAACTTGGTTGGATTCAGCGGATGTTTGCACTTGTGGTGGATACCTCTGCTCAACCCCGAGCTGCTCGATCCTGAGCTATGTAATACAAGTGTTATAATGAATCAAATTCCCCTCACCACAAGGTTAGCCCTTGATGAATTTCAGGCCTCCTGCTACTCTCACCACAGGGTCAGTCCGCTCTAGGTGAGACTAACTGGCTCCTCAGAGTGTCAGGATGCAACCTTACCTTGAATCCTTACCTAGTTATACAGATGGGGCACCACCATGGACACCCATTAACAGAGGCCATGGAATTACGTCCTGACCACTGAAGCGTAGCGCCGGAGGTCTCACCTAGAGACCCCAAGGAATTACACGCTGACACGGACCAACATTCATAAAACAACAGTAGGAGAACATCAAAATCATGTTTATAATTCCATACCAATCCCTGAGATTTATTCCTCATACGCATCACATTTTGAATCCATACATCTGATCATCACCATCCCATGAGTCTAGGGCCTCATCTCATGTCAATACCATGTTCCTTTAGTTCCAAAACGCTCATGCATCTCACATGCCAAGTTCCCACGACACTCATCATTCATCATTTATGAATCATGTCACGCATACATAACAATCCATCATATATATATATGCACATACACCTCGACATACAAGCATACCCGAGCAATTTCCACTCATACCATCACATAATAGTACAATAGAATACAGTTCAACCACCAAAAGACATAAAAACCCCAAACTGATCGCATCCTCGCTCAGACCGTCGCTCAGGCTGAGGAGTCTCGCCCAGTCGAGAGTCTCTCGCTCAGGCGAGTCCTCTCCGCCTAGGCGAGAGTTCGCGAATCTGGAACAGGGGCCTCCGCACGTTCTCGCTTAGGCGAGACTTGCCTCGCCTGGGCGAGACGCTCGCTTGCTCGAAATTGAGCGAGTCGCCTAGGCGACCATCTGCGCGAGAAGACCAGGGCGAGCCTCTGCTCGCCTTGCCTGGGCGAGACGTGCTCGCCTGGGCGAGTTGAACAGTCCCCGCCACTGCCATGCTTGTAACAGACGTGTTTTGCACAAACCAACAACACACCAACCATTTCAAGCGATCTCCACAACATACAAGTTCAAGAATCATAAAGTGTACCGCAAAACAGTTTATAAACACAACAACAGTGAGGTTCTAGCTTCCCGTACCTGGACAAGCTAGCTGAAAACCTCGACACCCCAAATTGTGGAGGACGAACAACTTCTAGGAATGGACTCGAAGCTGGAAAACAGCGAGAATGGGTCAGTTCAGAACCCTAACAACAACTTACGAAAAACAGACCAAGGAAAGGAAACTACGAGTCCGAGAGCACTTACGTGAGCTAAGAACGACCAAACGGAAGGTGGACTGTCAACACGATAGAACCCTAACGGAGAGAGTGCGGCTACAGCTCTAAACACCAAGGTAGGAGAAATCTGAAAAGTTGGGAACTAGGTCAGACTCGGGTGGCTTTATCTTTTGGGCCAGCCCTAAGACCCAGTAGCTCAAGGGCAGCCCTTAAAGCTTTAGGGCAGAAAAAGTAAGGTGGATTTTCATGGGCCTTACATATATAAACAAACGTAACAAGCTATATATGGGTTTTGTTTTGTGTCTACAGTTTTATCATATTATTTTTGTTTTATTGAGTTTAAATTTATTTTCTTTTACTTATTAATATGCATATTAATTTTGATATACTTTTTATATGTATTTATTGGCATAACTTAATTTTTTTATATTTCTTAAAATTTGAGATATTATTTAAAGATTTAAATTTAAATTAAATAATTTTGAAATGGTTTTGTAGAGTAAAAAGAAGAAAACTTGGAACTCATAAAAGAATAGAGAAAGTAGGGTGAAAAAATATATTTTTGTGGTTATTTAAAAGAGAAGATAAACGAAAAGAAAAGAAATATAGTAATATTATGTAGGTTAAGGGATTCGTTTGAAAGCAAAATATGTAAATAAATCTTTATAAATGACTATTTTTATAGAAGAGAGGAAAGAAACAGAGAGAAGAAACAAAGAATTAAAAAAAGATGGAAAAAGAAAGAGAAGAAAAATGGGCCTCTTGGTTTGGTCTTTAAATGAATCCCAATATAAATTATAGGATTCTATTATATGATTAATAAAATAAAATTTGTTGGGTAGTGCACTTTGAATAATTTAATGGGTGAACGTCGTGGTCTTTGTCTAGGTGAGTAGTATAGAAGAAGATTTTTGTGGTGAATATTAATATGTTTCGAGATTATCTTTATTTTGACTTTTAACGAAACAAGTAACAGTATAAATCTGAAACCAATATTTGTGGAGTACCTTGCTCTTGGTATTCATTTGTCTGAGTTTAATATCTATATAAAATGAGAAATAAATCAGTCTTTGTCAATATTGTCTGAATTATTCTTGTTTTGACGAGAAATTTTTGTATTAACTAGATATGAATATGAGTATGAGAAATCTTCAATTTTTTTCAATTGGATATAGGAATGAATATATGTGAATGTACATATCTGTCCCGTCCTCGTCCCCATATCTGTCATAATACCCGTTTCCGTCATATCTTCATCTGTTTAAATTATTAAAATATTCATAATCAATTAAGTAAACTTATATATATATATATATATATATATTATTACACATTTACAATTTTTTATTTTTTCTAATTTTTTGGTTTGTCATAAAATTCATTCACATCTCCAATATAGTTTTCATTTTATCATAACCTCTATGTAATTATGTTGGAATGATGTATGTCAATTAAATATTTTTTGTCTCACATTTAAATGTTTCTATTCTTTTTTAATATTTTTATTTATTATATATTTTTCTTTCACATGAGAATCTTTAACACTATCAATTTAAGTATTCAGTAACATAAATATTTCATTTACTAGGTAATATAAAAAATTTATCTTCTTTACTTTATTATTATTATTATTATTTTCATTTGAAAAACTATTTCGTTTCACTAAAACAATTCTCGTTATTTGTCAACCATTGACTATGTTGATATTGAAAAAAATTTCTTAAATCTCTGTAAAGTATTTTTCATTTATCATACCCTTAAATATATATTTGTTTTTCTTTGTATGATTTCATTCAACAGTCTCTCAAATTGTTCCTAAGACACACAATTGATAATTTTTTAATATTTTTTTTTTGTTTGTATGTAGAATACTATTTTTATATAATTAGTTCTTATTTTCTAACTCATTATCATACTATAATTTTGTCACTATAATTGTATAAATAAATTTTATTTACTAAATATAAAAATTTAATGTAATTGTCATGAATTTCTTTTTATCACCATCTAACATATACTGATATTCAAAAGATACAAGATCTATGTTAAAATTTTATTATTAGTTTAATCTCGGTTATTTGCGTGATTTTGATCAAGTGATGTATTATAACTTTTATTAGTGTATAAATAAGAGATTCATTAGAATTTAAGGAATTGAAGTAAACAAACTTTTAAATTATATTTTAATTTGAATATTTGTTTCCTTTTGTATTTTTTTTAAATATTTTTAAATTTTATCAACTAAGTTTCATTAATATTTGCAAATTTAATAAATATTTTAATTCTCATGAAATTTTAATTGGTATTCTAATGTGAAATGTATACAATTATAATTTTTTTATAAATATTTAATATCGAAGAAACAATCTTTCTCTTAATATTGAATGTTTGATAACATTATGTCATTTACTGTAATTTTTTTATACAAATTATTTAATTAATTAATATTGAAAAATAAGAAAACAACAAAAGTTTGATATCCATTGAGTTTAGATATGGAGATTGAGATAATTTTTTTGATGAGAATGTGTATAAAATAACGAAACCTTGATCTCGTTGTCATCTCTACCTAAATTTCTATCTATATCATAAAATCAAAATTCTCACTTAGATTATATTGAGTTTTATAGATTATTGTATCATGTACGACGAAAATTATTTCGGAATAGATAAAAGTGTCTTTATGACAGCAAAACATTTTTGATCAAAACAAAAATTAAAACATAAAATGAATTATTAATAAAACCCTAAACAAATTAGCAAACAACTAAGCGGCCAATACACTACCGGATAAAAACTCGTACACATACTATAAATAAAATAATTATAAGATAAATAATTTTATATTCATTATAATATTTATTATTGTCTCAACCTCATAAGAAATCCATCTTGAAACATGTACACATGTCAGGATGGAGGACAATTGGTGAAAGTTTAGGGGCCTTCTTCCTGCACCTCTAATAATCTCTCGTGTACCCCCAAAATTTACTTTATTTTCATGTTTGTCCATGGTAAAAAAATCAGTTACTATCTCTTTTATCTCTTTTACCGCACTGCACCCAAAACGCACCCCAATAAAGCAGATTCCCTGCAGCCTGCACCCTTGGAATCTTTGACCTAGGTGCAAGGTCTTTTATCTGACGTTGTGCACACAACCTCCACACCTCCACACACCCTTCATCCTCCTTCTCCCTCATCTCCCTCTTCTCCCACACAGCTTCCACAGTTGTTCTCTCCAGCCTCCGCGACATCCTTTTCTCTTCCACACCGTTGTTCTCCCCAGCCTCCGCAACATCCTTTTTTCCTCCACACACCATTCTTCTCCCCAGCGTCGGCAACCGCCTTTCATCCTTTTGCGCCGCTTCTCCATTTTTGACAGTTAAGTACTGGTCTTTTAATATTAGTACAGTGCAGTGCATGTATTTATATTTTAATTTATTTATTTATTTTTAGCAGTAGATTAGAAGATACTGGTTTGAATATTTGACAGGAAGGGTTTTCCACGAACAGGCGTGGTTTTTTTTTTTTAAGGAAACGGAATGTGGAATTCGTTTCCCAGAAACCTGAAACGGAATACAAACTCCGTTTTGTGGTTTGTTTTTTTTAAGGAAACAGATTGTGGAATCCATTTCCCGTTTGGGTTTTTTTTTTTTAGGAAACGGATTTTGGAATCCGTTTCCCATTTTGTTTTTTTTAGGAAACAGATTGTGGAATCCGTTTCCCGTTTCCTTTTTTTATTTTAGGTGAAACGGATTGTGGAAGCCGTTTCCCACACTGCTGAAACGGAACCTGGAATCCGTTTTGCCTGTGTTTTTTGGTTTTCCAGCGAAACGTAGTGTGAAATCCGTTTTAGCATCTGATTTACTTCTTGAATGCGTTTAATGTATTTTATTTAAATTCGTTTCATGTAATTAATTTGATTGTGATCCGTCTTCAATTTGTGAAATTGAACTTGCACTTAGAGTTATTGTTTTTACGAGGAAAAAAGAAGGAAAGATGAGGGCGAGTCTTTTTTATTTATTAATTTGTATTTTATTTCATTATAGATATGGTTAGGACACGAGGAAATTTGTCTAGACGTGGTTCAAATGATGCACCCGAGAGTTCCAGACAGGGTGGTGCACGGAAGAGACCGACAGCTTCGGCTCGTAAAGGGGTCAGCATGAGGCTAATGTTGTTGAGGATGATATTGTTGAGAATGAGGTTTCCGACGTTCCTCAGGAGGACGAGCAGGGGATTGATAACGATGGTGAAGGATTTCCTGGTGGTCCATATGATACATCTTTATTGACCCGGTACGAGGATCATGTTGCACGCATGATATGGGATGGTCAGGTCAGTAAGAAGTTTTTATATATGTTTAATTTTTTTGTTGTTAAGTATTTTTATTCTTTTTTGTTTCTTTTGTTAGGATCGAGTTGTGAAAGTGGTCTCCCATATTAAAAAAGTGAAGAAATTAGGACGTCCTCACCCTTCTATTGTTGCACCTTTTGTGTTAGCTTCTGGATTATCGCCTCTGTGTGATATTTTATATGAATATATCGATCTTGGGTTAGTATTGGGTTTCGTGGAGAGATGGCATCCCGAGACTAATACTTTTCATCTACCCATTGGGGAGATGACCATCACTTTAGATGACGTATGGTCACTTCTCCATCTTCCCATCAGTGGAAACTTTTGCTCGACTAAAAATCTTGAATATGAAGATTCAGTTGAGATTTTGACGACACTTCTTGGTGTTGACCGGGCCATGGCTTGTATGGAGCTGAATCAAAGTCGGGGTGCACAGGTCCGACTTAGTTGGCTGAGAGAGTTGTATGACAACTGTTGTGAAAACGAGCTATGGGAGTTTGCTGCACGTGCATATCTTTTGCACCTTGTAGGGTGCACGATATTTGCTAACAAAAGCGCCACCTATGTTCGTACACATTATCTCGAGCTATTTAGAGATCTCCCCACATGTCGTAGATATGCTTGGGGAGTTGTTACTCTTGTCCACTTATATGACCAGCTAGGAGATGCCAGCTTTGAAATACAAAGCAATTAGCTGGATATCTACCTCTTCTACAGGTACCCATTTATATAACATTTTATTCTTTATTTTACTTGTTTTTAGTTTTATATGACAATGGTTAAATGAAATGTTATTTGATACAGGCTTGGATATACAAGCGCTTCCCTACATTGGGAAGGAAGCAAGTACGGGATACATATGTGGAGACCGAACCCCGTGCTCTACGTTATGTCATTGGACGCGTCATTTCCGCTATAGCTGATGTTAGAGTCCAGTTGGATGGCTTGACATATGATGGGATGAATTGGAACCCATATGTAGCACATAGAGCTGCTCGACAACTTGTAACACATGGCATGTTTTCTGGCTTCCTGAGGGTTGGTACCCTCGTACACCGTCATCTGCCGGAGCGTGTGTTGCGACAATTTGGCTTCATGCAGCCTATTCCACAATGTTATGAAACGGAATCTGTATTCCATTTCAAAAAAAATTGCAATTTTTTTTTATGAAACAGATTACAGAATCCGTTTCAAAATGTTATGAAACGGAATCTGTATTCCGTTTAAAAAAAAATTGCAATTTTTTTATGAAATTTTTTTTTATGAAACGGATTACAGAATCCGTTTCAAAATGTTATGAAACGGAATCTGTATTCCGTTTCCCATACATTTTGACTTTTTTTGTGAAACAGCTTTTGTATTCCGTTTGGTAAAAGTTTGAAACGCATTCCATAATCCGTTTCATAAAAGATTTCGTTATATAGTTTATGAAACGGAAAACAAATTCCGTTTCGCATCACAAGCAAACAGAAAAAACTTAAGCTGGTATGAAGGCTAACCTGGATAGACGGGAACTACCACTTGGAGAGAAAATAACGCAGTTACTCACAACCACCTTCCTTCAAAGAACCAAGAATGACAGAACCTTCAATCACAATAACCACAACGCAAACTGAAGACACTGAGAGAATAAATAACATTCCTTTAAAAAAAATAAATGAAAGTGATACAAACTAGAAGAGGGACCACCACCACCAAAGACAATGAACGAATGAAGGACAGAAAAATTAAAGCTCTCAGGGACCACGGACCACAGAGAATGAAAGTGAGCAAAATTTTAAATGAAAGCAGACAGTGGGATGGAGAAGAAACGGAAGTAGAAGAAATACTAATAGTAACGTTTTGGGGGTGCAGGGACGCTGGCGACGCAGTAAATGAAATTTACTGCGTCCCTACCCACTTTCACCCACTCTCACCCGTATGTTAAATAAGGGTATAACGGTCAATTTTGGTGGTACAAAAGAACTGTTGGAGGTGCAGGGAGAAGGCCCCGAAAGTTTATAAGGGATATGCTTCGGTGATACATAAATTCTGGTTCCAAATTGTGTATAATCTTCCTTCATTATTGGGATCGTGATATTTACGATCTTTTCAGGAAAGTGGAGCAATTGGATCATGATATAATCAAAATGAGTCAAGCACAAGTTCGGTCTAGACAAAACTTTCAAAATTTTAAACCCGTATTAATTTTATTAGAATAGTGTTTAAAAGTATGATTTTAATTTTTGTTTTATTTTTAATATATGAAAAACACTTTTTTTTATATATGAAATTGTGCATTTAAACATGATTTTGTTTTGTTTTGTAAATTTTTAATTGAGTTTTAGCAATTTTTGAACAAAAGTTGAATATTAATTTCTGTTTTGGTTTTATAATAAATTTATCATTTTATTTATTTAAAAATAGTTGACTTATGGTTTTAATCTTAAATAATTGTTTGTATTTATAAAATTATAAAATTTTGAGAACTCAATATATTTTAATAAAGAATAAAAAACTTAATCAAGCCATTAAATAATAATGTTAATTGAATTGAATTTATATAAATTCTTTGAGTTATTACATTTATATAAAAAATTAGGTATAATTGAAATTTTATAATAATTATCATATTTATTATTTTTGTCAGACCATGTCAACTTACTCTACCAGATCAATGATGGATTAACCCATTTTATCAACACATACTTAATTTAAAAAAATTTAAAAATTGAGATATTATATTTTAATAGTACAAATCATCTAAGTTGAAATTTCTTCATATCATTACTTCTGAAAAGTTATTTGTTGTCCTTAGTTGTAATAAAAATATGTAAATATATCTTCTTTAAGTGCTCTAAAATATTTGATATTACTACAATTAAATAAGGTTTTATAAATTATTTAAGAAAAACATTGATGAAGATAAAAAAAAAAACGTTTTATTTATAATCAATCATTCTGCTAATAAGAGCCACTAATACAAAATAATAGATTGTATTAAGTTCTAGATAATTGATTATATTTGCACCACTCTCCTCACACCAAATTAGTTATACACGGAGAATCTTATCACGACATTAATTGAATAATTGAAATTTATATATAACAAAATTACAATACTAAAGATCTCACAACCTTTATTATATGCAAACAAAAGGAAACAAGATAGCAACAATTCGTAAGGTAGAGTGGTAGACACATTATGCATTTTCTTACACATGACAGCAAAACTGGTCTTGTATACCCACTTTTTCAGTCACCACCAATAATGGTTGCTTTCATGTATACAGAGTTCGAACCATTAGGGGACAAATTGTGCGATCATAAGAAATAGTAAAAATAATATTTAAGCCATTTTTAATAATGTATTTATAACAAAATTAAAGAATATTATATATTTATTAAAAGTAAAGTATATAATTTGTTTTATATAATTAAGATCATCTATATAATTTTAAAGCTAACAAACATAGAAATATGACTACCTTATTATCCATTTCCATCCTATTAATAAGTAAATATTTATTTAATTATGTTTTCGGTTCATAATAATCCACTTTCTAAATACAGTCAGATTTTAATGATTTTAGAGAACCTGTGCAATAAAATGGATTTAAAAGTTAGAAGAGTATTTATCCATTTTAAATAGTATATTTTTTTAATAAATAAATATCTTAACCTTTAGTTTCATCCTAATTAATTCTTAATTTTTATGTTCTTTATAGATAAATATTTTAAATGGTAAAGTCCTTACATTTTATCTCTTTTCATACATAAACCTTAATTTTAGTTTCATTTTTAAAATTTTACTCTCTTGTAAATGATTTTCTAATTAAATTCAGGTTGAACTATTAATAAAGAAGAAATCTCGACCATTTATGTATTTATTTTAATTATCAATAATTACATAGTTTATGGAAAATAATTTCTTCAAACACTAAAACATTATCAAATTTGTAATTAAAAGAGTCAAATAAATATTTATTATTTTAATTTTCTTAAATTCATGTTTTTTCTTTTTGTTTTAATAAAAGATCCAACGAATTGTAAAAAACCAAGAACAATAAAACATCATTATCTTAGAAAGACTAAATTAAGTATTATTAGTTAAAACAAAATTAAACTTCATTACGTCTATTTTCAAATAAGATATAGTCAAGATCAATCAAAATAAAGCCACAGTACCCCTTTCCTAAAATTAAATCAAGTTTCCAATCAATAATATTTTTTCCACATTTCTAGCTACAGTAACTCTTTCCTAATGTTGCTTTGGGTCGTAAAAGTTGTCCCAAAACAATAATCAAAGTTGATAAAACCTGCACCGTCTCTATTTTTCAGAGTTAGTAACACTTGTAACTGACCAACGCGAAAATACTCCCTTGATAAAATGGGCACATAAATAGCAAAATGTTCAGATTCCAAATGAGGAATACATCACTTATTCGGATTTTGAAAACATGGTTTAATGTTGGGAATGAAAGATTAAACAAAATTGGCAGCAGCACAATGAGTATTTATGAGTCAGTATGTAGTTTACTAGTTTATTTGCATTTGTCAGACGAAATTCCTTTTAAAGCACATTTCAGTATAACTCACTTGTCACCTAAACGGCCAAACCTACGTAGGCAATCAGCAAAACTGGTAACAAGACTAGCACACTTCAAAGGATCCTTGATATGTTCCTTGTAACATGATAAGGTCGCAAATCTCTCGGCCGTGCATGGCTCAGGCTTTGGGTTTGGAAGCTTATACTCTTTATCATGAAGATCCTTTGCCTTCTGGGTTACTTCCTGCAACATATTCTCCTCTTGCTTCTGCAATCTTTCCAAAACCTTCTCACTTTCCTGAAGCGTAGACCGAATACTCTCTAACTCTGACTGTAGAGGTTGAGCAGGAAACGTTCCAGGTACATGCAAAGGGGGCTGCACTGGCCACGCTGGAATAACTGCACTCTCAGGCTTTCTAGTTTCATTAGATTGAGACTTTTCAGTGTCTCTTGCAACCTTTCGTCTGCTCTTTCTTGTTTTTTTCTTTGGCATGCCATCATCAACAAGCTGATTGACAAGGTCATTGCTAATCTGAATCGTAAACTCACCCATAATTGATACCTCCTGCATAAGGTACCCGAAAGATATCATTCAAGTAATGATGTTAAAAACATACGGATGCAGGTAATGTAGAATAAAAATAACAATTGGGAGTATTTTAATGATTTATGGATATTTATGTATCCACCAGACTTTAAAGTAGTTAAATAATCAAATTTTCTTAAGTTCTAATGTTCATACATACGATGCAGTTAGGAAGTAGCTGTTGTGTCTCTCCAATCCTTATACTTTTGAAAACACTTCAATGTCCACCAAGGATTCCCTTACCCTAGTCCCTCACTCCTTTCACTGTTGTGGTCACACCCACTGCAACTACTGCAATTGTTGGGGTCGTGTTGAAGGAGAATGTCACACTAGAGCTCACAAGTATCTCAGCCAGCTAATGTGGGCGAAGCCACCACTCCTATTTCAGATATCACGATTTTTTATTTTGAGTGTCATGAACTTTTGAAGCTCTGAGCATCAAACTAAGCAACCTGCATCATATGTTTTAGTTGTGGCTTAGTTAGGTAAACCTGTAGATCTTGTTTCTCGGTTCTTCTCTAGTAAACCTTGGATACTTGAATGTGATGACTCAAATCATATATCTAGTAACCAATCTCTTTTTCCCTCCTTGACATTTTCAGACTCCATGCCTTCTGCTACTCTTGCCGGCTACTCTCAGATTAAAGTTTGGAGCATCGAACAAACTCTTCCTCTTCCTCAATCTCTACTACCAAACTCAATAGCACTCTTCATTATTTTGTCCTGATTGTTCATAATTTTGTTGTTGTACAAAATCAACACAGTAGACAGACTAATGTAGATGCTACGGCAAGGTTTGGCTGGAAAAGGCGGATTAGTGTTTTCAGATATGCGACAAAAAGCCTTTTATAAATTTGCGTGATGCATCTGACCACATGTTTTGTTTTCAAATTTTGTGCATGGATTTGTGATCAAGTTTTTGCTTTAGTGGCATTCCCCTAGCATTGCCAATTGAACTAGTGTAGTAAATGTTACGATGTTGTATAGCCCTTTAAGCCAGGAACTTCCTAAGGGTTCTTAAAGGTCGCCTAATCCAACAAAATGACCTGGAAATCCCAGACAATCTCTATAACTGCTAAAATCACAGCACTAAGTTTGGCAGTGAACAACTTCAGAGGGTGCTGAGAACCTATATAAATTCATGTACTTGCAGCTAAATGTAAATTCTTACATAGGACCAATTCCACCAGAGATCGCAAACTTGAATCAACTCATCACTTTAGCCCTTTTTGAAAAGAAGTTTCAGGTCAAATTCATCCCGAACTGTCCAAACCTTCTCACCTTCGGGGCTCTGTCTACATGGCAATGTATTAGAAGGTACAACACCTGTTAAACTCTCTGAACCAAAAGATCTAACAGAACTTTTGCCACATCAAAACATGTTGGTTGGTTAAATACCTGATTCTATCTCAAATCTTGATATGCTTTCACAGTTAGTCCTTCATAGAAACAAACTTAATGGCCACATTCCAAGAAGCAGGGAACAGCTTAATCAGCTTTATTCTTCGGATCTCTCTCACAACCAGATCACAGGACCAATTCCTAATGATGTCATTGCTCACTTCAAAGAAATGCGGATGTAACTTGACCTTTCTTAATACCACTTGGTTGGCCATGTTGGAAATGATACAAGCTGTTGATAATCCAAACAATATTCTTTCAGCCTACATTTGTTTGGAAATGATACATGCTATTGATATTCCAAACAATAACCTTTCAGCTTTCATTCTCAACATAAAAGCTATTTAATCTTGATTTTTCAGGAATCAATATATCAGGTCCTATTCCCGCAGAAACTTTCAGTCACATGGACTTGTTTGAAACCCTAAATCTCTCGAGAAATCACTTCAAGGTGACATGAAATATTGGCAGAACTTTCTTAAGTTACCTTGACCTTCTTTAGAGTAACCAGAGATATTCCTGATGACTTTACCAACCTTTCCTTCAGTCAACTTATCCAAAAAGAGTTTATATGTGTCAACACAACATATACCACAAGAACATTAAAATGCTGCAAGTTAACCACCTTATCTAAGGGTGATCTTGCCCAATCAGCATTAGAATAACAAACAACTTGGAATTTCCTAATTTGCATATATTAAACTGTGATCTTGTTCATTCTTGAAGTATCAAAGTATGCGCATCACTAAATTTCAATGATTATCACATGAAGCCTTTAGGAATTGGCTAACCACACTAATTGCATATGTGACCTTTGCTCTAGAGAGAGTGAGGCAATTAAGTATGCCTTCTACCCTATGATATCTTCTAGGGTCTTTCAACCATCCAATAAGCATCGAAATAACCAAAAACTTTGGAATTGCCTTGGTGTATTCTTGGTGTATAGAAGGATGCACATGACAAAATTTCAATGACTATTACATGGAGCCTTTAGGAATTGGCTAACCACACTAATTTGATGTTTGGTCTAATGACAGTAAGGTAATTAAGCATGTCTACTAGATGGCAATACTTCCAAGGTTTTCCAATGACTCCCCTTGACTTGAAAAAAGCTTCACGTTAGGATTCATAAGACTATCATTGGGGAGACAATCAATCATACCAATCTTAGTCAAAATATCTAAAGCATATTTTCGCCAGGAAATGACAATGCCAAACGAGGATTGAGCAACTCTGATGCCAAGAAAGCACTTAAGTGGACCCAAGTCCTTGGTTTAAAATTGACTATGAAGGTGAGACTTGAGACAAAGAATGCCATTAGGGCCATCGCCAATGATGATATTGATCCATGTACACTTCTTGGAACTCACCATGAAGAAAGGCCTTAGTCCAACCGTGAAGAGACCAATGGTGGATGACCACCATGCCAACAAAAAGGGTAAACAATGGTGATTTTGGCTACAATAGAAAAAGTGTTACCATATTCTTGACAACAAAATTGAGTTTAACCCTAAGTTACCAAACGAGCTTTGCAATGATCAATTGTACCATTAGGTTTGATCTTCATTGGTAGACCAAATGACACCTAATAGAGGTTTTGTTAGTAGGCAAGGAAACAAGCTCCCATTTGTTTCTCGCATTCAAAGCCGTTAGCATGGCCAATTTCCAAGTGTGGTCAACAATGGCTTCACTTGTGACTAGGAAATAGATAGGAAGTCCAAAGAAAATAGGAAGGATCAGGTGTAAGCAACATTGGTTAAAGAGCAATATGAGCTAGAGATGATGTTGGAGGGTCACTAGAGGCACTTCCAATGGTGTCCATATCCATGGCGGTATGTGAATAATGGAGGTGAAGTAGGAGCTACTACAAGTGTTGGGACAATTAGTGAAACCTCCAAAGGGACATCTTCAACGGTGGAAGAAAATAAAGGAGTAGTCTCAAAGAATGTAACGTCAACAAAGACAAGATACCATTGTAGTTGAGGAGAATTGATAACCTTTTTGGAGTCGAGAGCGATTTAGATAAATGGATTTTAGAGATTTATCACAGGGTTTATTTTTACATAGAGTGAGATCATGGACAAAACATGAGCTCCCAAAGATGCAAAAAGGGATAATGAAATTTTGAGAACTGAAGAAAGTATATGGTTAATAATATAACATGCGGTAAGAAAAGCATCCACCAAAAGTGTACAGGAACATTAAAGTGAAGAAGAGTATGAGTAGTTTCCACCAAGTGGTGGCTTTTGCACTCAACAACACCACTTTGTTGTGGTGTGTGGGCACATGATATTTGATGAAGAATCCCCTTGAGAGTTTAGGAAAGATTGAAATTGGAGAAACAAATATTCTCTTACATAATCTGTTAGTATAATTTTAATTTTGCAGTCTACCCGGGTTTCAATTCCAGAAAGATTCTTCATCAGAAAAACCCAAGTGCAACAAGAGAAATCGTCTATAAAAGTGACAAATAAAAATATCCTAACACGAAATAAACACGACTAGAACCCCAAATATCATAGTGAACTAAAAGCAAATGGGGACACAACATGCTTATTCACATGAGTACCACAATTAGAACAAGAATGTGTACCCAATTGATATGACTTGCTAATAAAACTTAATAGTAGAAAAACTAGGAACAAGTAAACGTAATGGTTCATCACCATAGAGTTGTCTTATTTGTATTATTATCATCTATCAATCATGAATAACTAATTAATGATTTTAATCATAGCTAATTATAGGCACACACAAAGACTTAATTGATAGTTACTATATAAGACCATGATTACCTCATGCTTAATAAACAGAAAGAGCATACAAAATCTAGGTTGAGAGAAAAAGACATCACCTGGGCTACATAGCTAAGCAAATTAAGAGGCAGGCAGTAGAGGAAAGACTTGAAATTTTAACTTAATGTCATTAGGTATGGGATCCTATATAAGAGCTTGAACTTAATTTCTAAATGTTACATTACATGAGCAAAGTCTTCAACTGGTCAAATCAAACTCAAACCTGTACTAGTACTATTTTCATAAAAGTAGAAACCTATATTGTAGATATAATAAAAATATAATGTCATACTGATGTTCATAATGCAGAGCCTAAAGATAGCCAGCCCTTAACATGATAACAGGGATATATATGTACCACAAATATGTGTATCATGCATGTTTAGTTTAAACTTTACATCAAACAATTTGGTAAAGACTTTGAGTAATAGGAAGAGTGATAAGTTTGAAATCTTGGGTAGCATGTGTTTGAACCACATACTCATAAGTCTGTGAACGTGAGAAAGAATAGGTAAGAATTGAAAGAGATCATGTTTCCTATGCTAGGTTTGTAAAAGGCACATACATACCCACAAAATTAAACGTACATTAAATAGACAGGTAGATGCCACTGTACCTGTAACTTGGCGAGTTCTTGATGATATACTGTTGGTAATATGTTAGGCCGAGTGCTCAATGTCTTCCCAAGCTGGAATCATAAGAGGATTAAGTCAAACATAAGAACTGCACGGGTGATATATTGAATAATGCTGAATATTAATTATTGCTCCATTCAATATATCTAGTCATAATGACAATGTGGAAAAGAAGGAAACAAAAAGAAAAGCTGCTTATAGTGCTTTATCAACGAAAATATGATACTTAAATAAAAAATATACTAATAATTCTTTTTTTAGTCAAAGGTATGCAATTAATCAGTTCAAATTCATGAATTTGGTGATTAAATTAAGCAATGATATCCTTATTAAAGGCATATGCCCTAACCAAGTCACATGGTGAAGCTCAAAAGTGAGCCAAGAAACTATAGTACCGCATGTATGTAACTGCAAACTCATTTCAGGCAAGGTAAAGAGCGTTTACTTCAGAGACAACTGTTCTTGTTCTGTATCTGTGTACTCTCTTCTCCTCTAACTTGCAAATAAGTAACTAATAACTAATGCAAAGGCAATGTGCTGTTGACATTTGCATTTCCAATTTCCCAATAACACCACACGCGTCAAATCCTCCACACTCATAAGCACACTTTGCCCTGAACTCTCACCTTATTAGTATTTATTTTATTAGATCTACTCAACCTCTTCTTATTACAACTTTATTTTTATGTCAAATCTAACTCTCAATTTTGCTGCTGCTCAAAAGGTCCAGAACTAACTAATATACATTATAGCAAATAAAGGAACTATTCACACCTCAGAGATTGATCATACATACTCCTGATTACTACTGCATTAGAATCGGAAGAAAAAAGTGGAATGAATTTGTTGATACCAAGGACTAGACCACTGTATTTTTCTAAATTTTGTACCAAAATATCTAACTCATTGACCTTGTATTTCTGTTCCTAGCTTCTAATTTTATCTCCGTTGGTCCTCTTGTAAATCAATGCTTTTCAAAATTGCTCTTCCACTCTATCTCTTTCTCCTTTATCAGGTTTATCGAACTCGTGATTCAACACGACTTTACTTTCCCACACCTTCGAACCTAATCAATTCTGCGGGTAGAACCGTTTTTAAATAGGCTCGAGTTACGAAAAACTCGCTCAAACTTCTTTAAAATCACGAGTTTAGAGTCCATTCAACGATCGGTTGAACACTAGAAAGAAAACAAAAAACCGCACTGGATTTGTTTGTTCCTAGGTCAAAATTTATGCAGAACGCACCTGGTTAACAATTCCGTGGTTCAATGGTTATCTTTCTTCCGATTTGCGTGTTGGTGTTGCTTCTCCTATCCCACGAACAGATCTGTTGTGTCTTTCTCAGCCACACTCACCTTTGAGGTTTCCCTGCTACGTCACTGCCTTCCCTGTTCATATCTGTTGTTCGTTCCTTTCCGACTACAGATTACTGTGGTTAAAAACAATATAATATAATATATATATATAGACAATGATTTTTTTTTTTTTAATTTACTATTTCAATTATCATTAAATCATTATATTACATCATAAAAAAATTAAAAATTAAAATAAATAATCTAATAATAATTAAAATAATAGACTAAAAATGAATAAAAAAATGTGTTAAAATATCATTTTTCTATATACAAATTCTGTAATGAAATGTTAAATTATTATATTATTTGTAAGTATTTATAGGAAGTAAACTTTCAATTACTTAAAGAGTAGAGATGGTAAATAAACCTGTTCCCGTGGGTATTGTCCGAACTCTTCCCGTTTTGACGGGGAATCTCCGCATTGACTGGGTATGGGTATGGGTATGGGGAATCTCCGATTTTTTCAATTGGGTATGAGGATGGGGATGGGGATGAATATATCCCCGCCATATTTCCATCCTCGTTTTATTTTTTTTATTTTTTATTTCTTCTAAATATTTGGTTTGTCATGAAACTCATTCGCATCTCCAATATATTTTTATCTTATCATAATCTTTATGTAATTATGTTAAAATGATGTATGTCAATTAAACAAAAAAATATGTCTAACATTTGAATATTTCTATTATTTTTTAATATTTTTATTTATTGTATATTTTCCTTTTCACATGAGAATGTTTAATACTCTTAATTTAAGTGTTTAATAGCATAAACATTTCATTTACTTGGTAATATAAAAAAAAATCTTTACTTATTATTATTAATTTTTATTTCATTTCAAGAACTCTT
>Ga0214542_1003296_pt1 | contig 33088 bp, 23 predicted proteins | sample CNSS1metaG_FD_160096 | JGI IMG/M metagenome (GOLD analysis project Ga0214542, IMG submission 160096) | Root nodule microbial communities from cowpea collected in UCLA plant growth center, Los Angeles, California, USA - CNSS1 | ecosystem: Host-associated > Plants > Roots > Nodule | place: USA...
CTTTTTTATATCTCTTTTTTTTTTTTATTTTTTTTTTTATATTTATATATATATATATATATATATATATATATATATATATATATATATATATATATATATATATTAATTATGCATCGATCATGTTTATTTAATTATATAATTAAATGGTTAATATTGAAATAAAATTTACGATAAATGAAGATAAATGAAGATTTGATTATTGTAGTTGGAGGTATGAACTTGGGGATTTAAACGAGTTAGTATTACTCAAGATGAGATGTTCTTGAGTTACCTTGTTGGCCATGAGTTCATTTATCCTGACTAGTCACTACAAAATTAATCAATATCTTTATAAAAGTGTAATAAAAATCCAGTTTTATGGATTTTGGAGAACTTTCATTTCATTTTATTTTATTATGATATGCTGTTTTGTTTTTGTTATATTTGTCTCACTTCCCTATTTTTTTATTGTGTGAGAAAAACAAAATTTTATAACATTATCATAGATGGCTGCTCCAAACATGCCTGATCCCTTCTTCGATGACATTGTAGTTGTTTTCCCTAGGAATGCATGGCAAACCAATGCAGTAAACAATTATGTAACATTTCAGGAAACGAGAAACTCTACCATTACTTTTCTCTCTGCTCCGAATGCGCCGATTGTCATCGAAGGACAAATCAGAGTTACCTTTTATTTACCCCCAAGGGTCAAGTGAACCCTATCCATAATCTTTTCTTGCACCTGTTTGAAAGCCAGTATAAGAGGGAAAAACTATAAATAAATAATACCTTTTCCCCTTGTAGTATAGGAAATATAAGATGTACTAAATGGTGTAAATATAAGATGCATATAGTATTGTAAATATATATATATATATATATATATATATATATATATATATATATATATATGAATATTTTATGTATACTTTTGCCTCTAAATTTTATAAGTATATTATAGGAAATAATAATAATAATTAGAAAAAGAAAAAAAAATGTCGTCGCATATGTAATATTAGGTTGTGAAAGAGGTGGAAAATATAGAAAATACAAATGTGATGCAGAACTGAGTTTATCTGGAACAAGAAAATGTGACTGTCCATTTAGATTGAGAGGCAAACCCATCTTTGAAGGGGAGGGATGGGTGTTGAACGTAAAATGTGGTTACCATAATCACGATATCTCATCTACTCTAGTTGGTCAATCCTATGCGGGTAGGTTGAAGTCCATTGAACCGTCGTTGCTTGTTGATATGACTAAAAGTCAAGTAAAACCTGCAAATATACTTCTCACTCTCAATGAAAAAGATGAGTGTAATGTGACAACTTTGAAGCAAGTATATAATGCAAGATATAGGTACAAACGTTCAATAAGAGGTTCAAGGACCGAGTTACAACAATTAATGTTGATGTTGGAACGTAATCACTATATCCATTTTAGTAGATGTGTTGATGAATCTAATGTGGTTAGCGATCCGTTCTGGACCCATCCTAATGCTGTGAAGTTGTTAAATTCATTCAATATTGTGTTCTTAATGGATAGTACTTACAAAACCAACAAATATTGATTGCCATTGCTTGAGATTGTTGGTGTGATCTCAACCAGATTAACTTTCTCACCCGCATTTGCATTTTTATCTAGTGAAAAGCAAAATAAGTTCACTTAGGCTCTTGAAAGGCTAAGAGGTTTGTTTATGACGTTTGAGGGTGGTCCACAAGTCATTGTAACTGACAGGGATCTGACTCTAATGAATGTTGTTGGCATTGTGTTCCCTGAGTGTTATCATCTTCTATGTCGTTTCCATATTCAAAAAAATGTGCAGGTAAAGTACAAAATGTTAGTGAATTATGTTGATGCATCGGATGTTGTACTACAAGCATGGGAGAATGTTATGGACTGTGAAGATGAGTTAAAATTTAACGATTGTGTTAATCGTCTTGAGCTTGTTTGCCAGTCATGGCCTGTATTCTTTGAATATGTTAATGACTCGTGGATCATTCCTTACAAGAAATACTTTGTGAAGGCATGGACGAACAAAGTTATGCATTTAGGGAATACAACATCAAACATGTATGTTTGCATTTTCTTATTAATTCATTTTTTTATTAATGGTTTATATGATTCCATGTATAAATTGTACTAGGGTTGAGTCTGCTCACTGGAGCCTCAAGAAAGTTCTTGGAAGTAGTATGAGAGACCTTTGTTCGTGTTGGGATGGAATTCACAACGTTATTATCTTGCAACATAATGAAATAAAGGCGTCTTTTGAAAGAAGTATTAATTTGATGAGTGACTCTTACAAAGCATTGAGTTATAGAAGATTAGTGGGATATGTTTCTAGATATGCCTTAAAACTCCTTGCTCCAGAGTTAGAAAGAGTTAAGAAAATTGGATTCGATACTAGTCATTGTGGTTGCATTCTTAAACAAACTTATGGTATTGTATGTGCGTGTGAATTAGCACGATATGACCCTAGGATGATTCCTCTCTAAGAAATTCATGTCATGTGGACTAGGTTGAGCTTCTCAAATATGTCATCTATTCAGAGGGAGGTTGATCTGCTGCTTAATTTTTTCAAAGAAGTTGACATTGCAGGAAAAGTCACCATCAAACAGAAATTACTTAATATAGTTTGCCCTTCAATGACATCGATGTTACTGCATGCGAATAAAATTAAGACAAAGGGTGGACCTAAAAGTCATCAATCAAAGGAGTCAACCAAACATGATCCCTCATATTTTGAGCATGTTGACGCCTTTATTGAGTCATCAAGACAAGACACATGTGTTGCGAAAACAGAAAACAAGTTGAAGACCAAAAGTGTAATTCAAGAAAAGATAATACCCATGCTAGAACAGTTCAATCCTGTTTTTCAGCCTTATATAGTGGATGTTGTGGATGTAGTGGCAGATGGTCATTATGGGTATAGATGCATTGTTGCATTGCTGGGTATGGGTGAGGAGTCATGGCCTCTAATCAGACATGATTTATACAAAGAACTTAGTCAATGGCGAGATGAATATGCAACATTAGTTGCAGGCTATGATCGCCTGGAAGAACTGAGAAAGTCTTTGCTAGTTCATTCACCATTGGGGGTATGACTTCTATACACTAATGTTGAAACTTATTTATTAAAAGTTTTTTATGATTTTGTTTGATTATAATCTAATTAATTATATACAGGATAATCAAGACAAATGGATGACTATACTGGACATGGGGTATGCGATTGCTAATCGATATAATGTAATCCTCGTGTGCTTGTCATCGATTCAGAATTTGACAATATTCCCACTCCGTACATCCCCACCTATTTCGTAAAGTCAACATCGACTAATTTGTATCAGACATGTTTATGGTTCTCATTTTGTGCAGGTATATTTCTTTATTAACTAATTACATATTTACAGGTTCGTCTACAAGAAGGTTGTCCATTACCGATGGTGGATATCATATCATCTAGCAATTGTTACCCAAAGGCAAAGGGGTGGGCATCATTTTATAGAGATAAGATGCAGGCATTCGTAGATTTACACGTAGTGGATCGTAGTTATATAGATCTTATGGAAGACCGATATTTGTTAATTGCATTAAATATTTGACTGTTGTAGTTTATTTTAGAAAATTTCATATTGTAATGTACTTTTAAAAAATACGTTTGTAATTATTTTACTAATATATAAAATACTAACTCATCTGGCCAAGGGACGGATATATTTTGGTCTTATTGCTAACAAAATAGACGTTTGAATTTGTAATCATATATATATATATATATATGAAATTACTTAATATAAAATCCAATCAAAATGTAAATTTTAACATCAAATACAAATATAAAGTAAATCGATTATCCAGAGGTAGATGGTCGTCGACCTCAAACTCTATGTCCTCCTCTAGTCTCTTCCTCTTCTATTGCATCACGAGCTATTTGTAATAACTCATGTGTGCGATCCCAAGCAATTGTGCCCTCACTAACGTCTTTGCAATCTATCATCCGCTGAAGACCGTTGACAATTCGTTTTATGGCACCCTGCGATAATACCAAGTTAATGTCAAATATTTTAGTTACTAATAATATGAACAAATAAATTTGTAACATACCAATAAACCACCAGAAGATGATGACTCTGACGTCCTCTGAATTGGTATGTCATCTGGCAAATTTCGACGAAGTCGGGGCATAACCACAAGGCTGGGTCGCTCAGTCTCAACTCCGCGTAAAATGTAAGGATGGGAGACCCTCTTAAACCACTGCAAATATCCATCTAAACATGAAAAAGAAGTTGGCACGAGGACCACCTGAATTACGATAAACTGATCGTAGTCTCTCCACCGATCATCAATAGTGGCAAAGTCCAACATGGGAAGTGAACTCGGCGGTCGTGGAATAGGCTGCATGAAGCCAAATTGTCGCAGCACACGCTCCGGCAGATGACAGTGTATGAGGATACCAAGCCTCAGGAAGCCATAAAACATGGCAGATACTACAAGTGGTCGACCAGCTCTATGTGCTACATGTGGGTTCCAAATCACCTCATCATATGTCAAGGCTGGACTCTAACATCAATTATAGCGCAAGTAGCGCGTCCAGTGACATAACATCTGGCACGGGGTTCGGTCTCCACATATGTATCCCGTAATTGCTTCCTTCCCAATGCAGGGAAGTGCTCGTATATCCAAGCATGTATCAAATAACATTTCATTTAACTATTGTGATATAGAAGAAAAAAAACAAGTAAAATATTGAACAAAATGTAATATAAAAGCGTACCTATAGAAGAGGTAGATATCCACCTAATTGCTTTGTATTTGCAAAGCTGGCATCTCCTAGCTGCTCATATAAGTAGACAAGAGCAGCAACTCCTCAAACATATTTACGACATGTAAGGAGATCTCTAAATAAATCGAGGTAATATGTACGAACATAGGTGTCGCTTTTATTTGCAAATATCATGCACCCTACAAGGTGCAAAAGATATGCACGTGCAGCAAACTCCCATAGTTCGTTATCACAACAACTATCATACAACTCTCTCAACCAGCTAAGTCTGACCTGTCCATCCTGACTTTGATTCAACTCATCGCAAGCCATGACCCGATCAACAACAAGAAGTGTAATCAAAATCTCAACTGAATTTTCATATTCAAGATTTTCAATGGAGCAAAATTGTCCAATGATGGGAAGATGAAGGAGCGACCAGACGTCATCTAGAGTGATGGTCATCTCACCAATTGGTAGATGAAAAGTATTAGTCTCGGGATGCCATCTCTCCACGAAACCCAATATTAACCCAATATCGGGATATTCATATAAAATATCGCACAGAGGCGATAATCCAGAAGCTACCACAAAGGGGAGAATAGAAGGGTGAGGAGGTCCTAATTTTTTCACTTTTTTAATATGGGAGACTACTTTCACAACTCGATCCTAAGAAAGAAGAAACATAAAACAATAAAATACATAACAACAATAAAATAAAACATTTATAAAAACTTCTTACTAACCTGACCATCCCATATGATCCGTGCAACATGATCCTGGTACCGAGTCAATAAAGATGTATCAGAGAGACCACTTGGAAATGTTGCACCATCGTTACCAATCCCCTGCTCCTCGTCCTGAGCAACATCGAAGGCCTCATGCTCAACAACATTATCCTGAACAACATTAGCCTCGTGCTGACCCCTTCTACGAGCTGAACCGGTCAGTCTCCTCCGTGCAGCACCCTGTGTAGAACTCTCGGGTGCATCATGTGAACCACGTCTAGATAAATTTTCTCGTGTCCTAACCATATCTATAATTCAAAGTTTAAAATATTACAATCAAACATAAACCATAAAACAAGTAGGGTATAGGCAGCTAGGAGATTCATCAATACAGCATATATGCATGCGCATGTCGGTCCTTGCTATAACTCTGCTACTGTGCCAGGTGGTGTTGGGAGCCTTCAAACTTTCATATATTCAAAAATATTCCAACCATTTTAACTCTCCATAATCTCAATATATACCCCATTTCTTTAATTTAAATTTTGTTTTCTGTGACTCAAACTCAGTTATTGAAACTGAAAATAGAAAAAAAACATTGAAACTCAAAAAGAAAAAGGAAACGGATGTCAAGATCTATTTCGCAATTTCCTAAAACGGATGTCAACATCCGTTTCACAACAAACATAAAAATGTTATGAAACGGATCTCGACATCCGTTTTAAAAAAAATAAAACAAAAAAACAATGAAACGGATGTCGACATCCGTTTCAGCCGTTTCACAAATTGCTAAAATGGATCTCAACATCCATTTCACAAAAAAAAAATAAAGGAAATGGATCTCGACATCTGCTATAGAGTTCTCTAAAACGGATGTTGACATTTGTTATGGCAAAGTTCAATAAAAAATAAAATGAGTATTCAGATTATAAGGGTTACAGATTAAAGTGATTAAAACATTGATAGATGGCATATGGCATACAACATACAACAACATTCACAGCATTCACGAAAAACCAAACAAAATATGAATGAGAAAACCTTAACTGGATGCGATGCGAATGGTGTTTGGATGATATGTGAATGGAAAGTGAATGCAAAAAAAAGGAGCCTGTTGCTGCTCATCGTTGCTTGCTTGATGCTGCCGCAGATATGCTCCAAGTGAAGGCAAAGGCAAATTGGCAAAAGTGAAGGCAAAGAGGGATGGCTCGTATTTTAAATGGCTAGGTCAAATTTAGGTCAAATTCACGTGACTCCTCGGGGTTGCAGGGTGGTAGAGAAAAGCATATTGGGGGTGCAACGCTTGTGGGGGTAGGGGTGCAAGGTTATTAATTTTTTACTGTTTCTTAATTACTTTTTTACTGTAGGGACAAAGCAAGCAATAAAGAAAGTATTGAGGGTACAGGAAAAAGGGTTGGAACTGCAAGGAGAAGTGTCCAGAGAGAGAAGTTGGTTGATAAACAGAAGATTAAATTACACACTTTGTTAATGAACTTTTGCACTTTTATAAATTTTAAACATTAAATTTTTATTTTTTCAAATTTTATTATGAAGCTTTCAATTTTTAAAATTTTGCAATTGAATTTTCAAATTTTACTTTTCTATCATTTAGATGTTAATTTACTGACGGTATGATAATATAATTAATAAATAAGTTATAATTTGGAATATTTAGACTCCTATTTTTTATATATATAGTCATGTTTAAAATGTTCCCTAATTTTAATTTTGATCATTTTATTTAGACTGATGTTCAATAGTGTTAAAACATGTTTCACATCCATAGAAAATATTATACAAAATAAAAAGAAGAAAATAAATTAAAATTCTTCACAAACGAAAAATAATTTATATACAAATTTTAAAAAGTTAAATGAGAAAATTCTGATAAATTAGACCACATTTAAGTTATTTTTAAATTATATGTATTCACTTTATTATTGTTACCATTTCTATATCTGTCATTATTTTAGACCTTAGGACGAAGATAACATTTTTGTAGACCTCAAACGAATTTTGATGATTTTTAAAAAAAATAGTTTTCAATAAAATAACTATATTTTTTTTTATTGCAAGTTTATCTGACGAGCTTTTAAGAACGCAACGTTATTTATTAAATTAAATTTGAAGAAACATTCTTGAACTAACACTAGAAGAAAAAACCCAAATGGTGAAAAATCTAAAAGGAAGAAAAGAAAAAAAAAAAAAAAAAATAGAATAAAAAAAAAATAAAAAAAAAAATAAAAAAAAAAAAAAAAAAAAAAAAAACAAAAATGAAAAAAAAATAAAAAAAAAAAAAAAAAAAAAAAAAAAAAAAACTTGTTTGAATAAGTGTAAAGACATTGTAAACTACATAATTACGAAGGCGAAGTTATTAGTCGAAGGTTTCATAATTAATAGGACACTTTTGACAAATAAGAAAACAATAAGAACAAGACGATGCGACCTTAAATTAATTTTTTGTTGTTGTGAATAGTGGTTATTTATCTATCTATATACTATATATATATATTAATAGTACATTTTAAAAAATGCATTAAATTAAATAAATTAATAAAATAATAATAATAATAAAGTACTACTCATTAATAACTTTGTCAACTTTATCAAATAAAATGTTTGTCAAAAAAAAATCATTTGTAGTTCAAATTATAAAATTCTTGTTTATTACGATTATTTTTATTTTTGTTTAATGATTAATAACTTATTTAGAAAATATCTTGTATCGTGAATAAGGTGAATTTTGATATTATTTAATATTTAAATGATTCGAACACAACCAAATACACCCTCTAAGAAGACAAAGATTCCCTGAATTCTGTTGAAAACAAAAATTGCAATGTTGGTTTTGAGTTCGTCTCCCTTCACGATTACTTTCTATCATACAAAACCATTTTCTTCAAATTCTCTTAACTTGCACCATTCTTTCCCACGCCCACTGTCACCCTCTTCTTCGTTGTGCCTCAGCGCCCAACGCATTTTCACAAACTCCTTCACTTGCGCTCTCACACATTCACCTTCCCAGAAGTACGTCTACCCTGACCCAATTCCCCAATTTGCAGAATCCGTGAGTACATGTATTTTGCCGTGTAAATTTGCCCATGCTGAAACCTCATGCTATTTATTGATTCCATTATTTGGGGTATGTTGCAGGAAAGCCAGAAGTTCAAAGTTGAACTCTTTCAGAAGCTTTCGGAGGACGTGGACGAGTTCGGGGATGACCTTGATGAGGTTGTAGCCGTTTGCACTCAGGTCAATGTCGTTTTCCTTTTCAAAAACTTAACTTTATGGCGAAAACTTTTGTGGGTGTTGTTGGTTCTTGTTCTCTTCTAAAGTTTCATCAATTATATCTGGTGTAAAAAAAAAAAAAAATTGATAAAAAGAACTCATTGGAATGTTTGGAAGTAATTGCTAGTTTTGACGACCTCAAATAATGTGGTGATTCTCTTATGCCCTGTTTGGATATTACTCAGATGTGTTGATTGTGCATGAGTGCTAGGTGTTCGGGAAAACGATTGAACCGAGTTATTCTTCAAGCTTAATTGTACTTTGGTTCTGTAATTTAGCATTTCGATCGATTTTGAACTAATTTTGTTTGGTGGCAATGAAGCTAGCAAATTGTCTAACAGATATCATATGCTGACGTGATTTAGTTACATCTTTTGGTTCTGTTAATTCTGATAATTCTGATATCACAATTATAACTGTTAAATGTTAAATGTTTGATGTCGCGTAAGCAAAAACCTGTTAAAGGTTTGATGGAAGACCAGGATAGAACTAAAATCACACAATTATAACTGTATAATTAAACTTGTTATTTATTAAAATATAACAATAAATTTAAAATTATGTAGGATTAGGACATTTTCTGCAACTTTGTAAGTTTCCTGATGTCCATTCTTTCCATCAGTTATATGTTTAACTTATACATCAATGATTGACTCTTTAGATTTTGGTATGATTTGATGGTGAGAGATTCTTATAACCTGGCTTACAGCTTATTAGGTCAATTCCTGCTGGAATTTATCTAGTCCATTATCCTTAGACTTCATTGTAGATGTGATATCAATTTGAAAAGCAATATATATTACTACTTTGATATGTCCTTTTTGCTCCACAATTTTTCAAATCTTGTTTTGTACTCATTCACATTTATCAATTGCACATAATGGTATGCACACCCGTGTGTGTAGACATACACATCAATCAATCTCTCTCTCTCTTCTTTTCTTTTCTTCTAGGTTTTTATTTGACGTCTTCCAGTTCCCTAATTAGATTTTAATTGCATATTGATCACTCTGCATTTCCTTTCTGTTATTCAATAGCTAAGCAGGCACTGACTATATCTATGAGAATATTAGACTATCTTTGTTTAAATAGATTTTTGTTTGTAACAGTTCACAATTTGAGTTAGGATGTACATGTTTTCTCAATAATATGAACAGGGGATATACTTGAAGGAAGTGTTATTAATGCCTTTTTTTCTTCATTGCATTTAAGTACAAAAACTTCTTTTGATTAAAAAGATAGATTACTGCAATGTTACTGGAATGGATGGATTTAGTTAAAGACGAGGCCGAGAGTAATGGATCATCTTGCATATGGACCAAGTTCCCCCATGAGTAAGGATCCTTTTGCAAAAATATAATAAATAAATACTTGGAATAAACAAATTATACCCGGCATTTGTCTCTAGAGATTTTATAACAAACTAATGAAGTTAAAACTTGAAAGATATGCAATAAATTCCTTGATAATACCCATGTTATAATTGCCACATCTAAAGTTTAAGAAACATTCCTCTCGTTTCATAACTTGGTGGTCAGCATTCATACCTCAAAAAGAATTTGTTCACCGATGTTTGTTTCACTACTCTTTTCCTTGAAGCAATCACGTCAAATAAATAAAAATACCACAACTTTACAGATATCATTTTGTTCCAAATTTCAAGTGACATTTATATGCTGCTCTTCTTTTGCCTTTTTTGAGTTATCGAGTCTTAAGTTAATGGGAAAATATAAATTAAATAGTCCTCAATGATTTGTCTAACAAATCTTATGTTAGCCTTACCTGTTTACTCGCAACCACCATTTCGTTAATCTGGTTCAAATCTCTCCAAGTTGGGGTTCTCAACAATGTGTGGCAGAATTTAAAAAAAATAACCGCATGTCATCATTTGATAGGACTTCAGTGTCAAGGATATAAGAAATTGATCTAAGCAAATCCTATCATAAAGTATAGTCAATCCCTGGTAAATAAAACAATACTTAATGGTAAGTTGGTAAAAGCATTAACATTCCGAGTTGTGTGCAATTGCAGCTTCATATATTCTTAGTACGTGATTGAATTTTAGTTAAAATTCTCAGTATGTGATTCAATTTTAGTTAAAAAATTAAGTTGAGTTGAAATTAATTGAAATTAAAAAAATTTATTGTAATTTTTAAGTTATTTGAAAATGAGGTGAATTTTGTTTCTAATTGGATCTAAAAAAATGTTAAATATATTAACAGTGATCAATGAAAACTGAAAATTGGTTTAAGTCTTCCAACAGAAATCGAAACACAGCCTTTAATTATGGATGTATGATTCCTGTGTCAATCTATATTACCTACTAGTAGTTATGACCCCTGCTTAACTTGATGGAAATTGCTAGAGATTTTCTGGCCAATTCCCTGTTATTCGGTATCTCAATCAAGATATAAGGGCCAGGATTCCAAAGCCTTCATGAACTTCAAAATTGTAGTTCATTTCGATTAACATCAGATTTTAGCAAACTTTGGGTTTTACAGAATCGTAGAGTAGGTGTATAAAGAAGCTTAACAGATGTGAGGTGATATGTTTTGCATTGGATATAAAGTCTGACTTAGTTAATAAGGCACTTGCTTATAAAAAGATTGCTTTTATGTCTTAGTTTCTCTTTGAACTTGATTAGTTGTAATAATGTTGCCTTTTGTTGGAAACAGATTTTTAGTGAGTTTTTGCACAAGGACTATGGGGGTCCTGGGACATTGTTGGTGGAGCCATTCACGGATATGATGGTTGCTCTAAAGAAGAAGAAATTACCAGGAGCAGCCCTGGCTGCAAGATCATCACTATTATGGGCACAAAAATATGTTGATAAGGATTGGGATGTTTTGAACTCAACACTAAAATAACTTCTTTACAGTTTCTTACTTTTTCATTGTAAAGATTTCTATTTGCTCGTAACATGTGAATGCTTCAACAAAAACAAAAGTAAATTCACTTGCAGTAGATTTTGACATTCACCATTTATTTAATTTTCCTCTTCTTCTTGGAGCTATACAATCATGATGTCCCAGGAAAATGGTTATTTAGTTGTTGAGGGTGTGATTGGAGATGGAAGAGAATACTCTAGTTCAAACCTTTGTTGAACTTCTTAGCCCATATATCAAGTATTCAGCCAGAAGGAGCATCAAGAAAGAGGCAATCAAACAATGCTCTTGAGACACCTTACATTCACATCCTAGCACAACTCAGCTGCTACACTCTGAGATGCTCTGTAAAGAGGGACGCCATGATTTCAGCTTAAGCGCACCATGTGTGGAATTCATTAGCCTGTATCTGTCTGCCTTCATTCCCTGAAATTCATTATGCAGTAACATCAGTACTCGTCAACTATAAAGACACAAACACATAAAATGAAGACAAAAATTGTATATAAGTAGCATCCTGTTTTTAGTTTCTCTTTCTCTTTCTCTTTGTTTCTCAAGAAGTGCTGCATATTATTATAACATCCTTCCAGTGTTCTGTTCATACCAGTAGCAACTTAAGAAGATATAACACTAAGTCTTTATACAAATTTTTTCACGAGTATTTATAGGAGAGAGAAAAAAATGAGTTGGTCTAAAGTATACACAATAATCTATAAAACCTTTTGTATTTAGTTTTATTAAAAATTAATTTTAACTAGACAGAAAAACTTGTTTACTTTTCTATCTCCTTTAAGTATTTCTAAAGTTATCTAAATAAGGTGCTGAGTGAATTATTAGATCCAAGTGTTTATCCATGTCAAAATTCTCAAGTTTATTCAGAAATGTTGTAAGCTTCAGGTTGATGCAGGTCATAGCTATAAAACGCTCAACCAAACACATCTAAGTCTTCCACAGAATCACTTTGGATAGATTGCAAAACTTGGTAAAATAATATTCAACCAAAAAGAGAAAAAACAAATTGCTGATGAGTAACAGAAACACACCTGATATGTATTTCCTGTGTCCAACATCCCTCCAGTCTCACCATCTGAACTTGCCTTTTCCAGTTGCATTATCTGCATACTATCCACTGTCTTCCCATGAGGCTTCTTCGTCTTCGCATGTTTCTTCGCTTTCAACGCCTTCACAACCTCTGAAACCCAGAATCAGAAAAAACCATTTAGAGCACTAAACTAACTAAACAAACGCATACCCTTCATCGTACATTGACCACTACAGGTATGTTTAAAACTCAGCCAAACATCACATCAATTTAGCTTAAAAAAAAGAACTTTTAACAACCCAGTTCCAGAAACACAGAAGTTACTGCAACTGGCTCACCCTATACCTTGAGTAGTGACCAGCCTGTAAGCATGGCCAAGAGTTAGAGTCTCATTGGGGCGGAGCAGCTTCACTCGGGTAAAAAGCACTGTCTTCTGGTCCTGATTCTGTCCTTCTGGCACAGCCAATGGTATGATCAAAGACACATAATAACCAGGATTAGTCCTCATAACCTCACTTGCACTCACTGGCCAGTACAACCTCTCTATCTTCCCAGATGGGTGTTGGATCACAAGAGCTGCAGCATCCACAGCTTGGCAATTCCCCATCTCAATCAACAAAGAACCAAACTGAAGAATGTGTGAAGAAGAAAGTGTTCTGTAATGAAAACTGAAAAAAGGGTCTTTTTCTGCACAGCTCTATCCCTGCACCCCACAGCAGTTGTATACCACAGTGTTTCACTCTCAAATGGCCTTCCCAAGTCAATTTAAAGGCAAGTTGATATTAATGGGAGAGGAGCATGAGGAAAATTATTGTGGACTTTGGCATAATAATTATTATCGATGTAGTAAAATAATGTGACATTTAATATTTTATTTATTTTTATATATCTGGATATGACTGATCGGCACCGGCACGGGCCTCAGAAAAGGGTGGTAGTGCCACGTGGCGAGAGGAGAGAGCTTAGGATGTTGAGAGGGTCAAGGATCTATTTAAGGTATGGTTTTTGGTTTTTAGTGTAACATTTGGACTAAAAATAACATATTTAACCGCAAAGCGTGGGTTAATGAGATTGTTTTTGGTGTACACGAGACAACGACACTCACTTATTATTTTACTTGCTTCCCTCTTATTCTTTGTGAGGACACAAAAAAAATGTCTTTGCTATCTTCTGAAAAATAAAAAAACAACACTTCCCACCTTAATATCTCATATTTGTTAATTGTTGAATATCACAAATAAAACTTAGAGGTGCCAATATTAATTCGGATGAGTGTAATAAATTATAGAAAGTTCTTTAATTATTTTAAATGTCAGAAGTATTTATTTTTGTAAATATACATTAATTGTGCGTGCTTAGATTAATGGGTGTGGAGGGGGGAAGAAAGTACCATTATTTTGCGTACAGTATATAATATGAAAGCACATAGATAGAGGAACTGTTGTTGATTGGTTTTGAAGTGCGGTGGCAGTTAAGTGACTTCAAAGGGATTTATTGCGTGGCTGGCATAGTACAGTGTTCAAGTTCTAAACTAGGACTATGTTCCCACTCTCTTTTCTTATCTAATCTCTTTCTTTTCGTTTCATCTAGTTTTTTTCTAAAATTTCAGTGCTGGAAATGATTCATTAATTCTAATATAAGCTGAGTTTTATCTCAAAACAATTGAGACTTTTGGTGATATGTATATTTTATTGGGTTGGTGCTGTTCAATAATGTTTAGAAGTTGAAAAAAAAAACGTTAAATATGTTTTTATTTTTTAAATTTGGACGTAAAATTGAAATTTGTTTTTACATGAAAGTTTGATATATTTTGGTTCTCAAATTTTAAAAATGTATAGATGTAGTTCTCTTAACTGAATTACATTAAATTATTTTAACATGTTAAATGCATTTTAAGATGTCATTTGAGTTTGTTTACACTATTTTGACACGTTCTAGCTTAAATGTTAGTTTAAAACATCATTTAACAAGTCTAAAAGAATTAATGTCATTAGGTTAAAAAATTTATATCCATTCATTTTTAAAGTTTGGAATCAAAATGTATCAAAGTTTAAGAGATAGATGAATTTCAATTTCACATATAAATTTATGAACTAAAAAATACTTAAAAAAATGAAGAGCGATTAAAATCTTTTCAAATACTACAACTAGTTTAGACAATTCAAGAATGTTTCAATTACATAAACAATATTAGGTGAAACTTATAATTCAAAAACACAATCCTCTAACAATGATATGTAAAGGTAGAAAAAAAATCTATTATTCAAGCCATAGTAATTTAAATTTATATTATTTTAAGTTTATTTAAATGAAGTTATCTTACATTTAAATTTATACTTTTTAATTTTAAATTAATCCACTTAATTAGATTCAGTTTGGATTTCAATCGGATCAAATCTAAATTAGATCACATTTTAGATTTTGAAAATCTAAAATCAAGGCATTTTTAAGTTGAGTCAAAACATCAAAGAACCATGTCAACCCAATCTAGGTTTAAGATTTAGCCAAGTCAAATTAGATTGAAGGTCAAACCATGTCAACCTGGACAGAGTTGACTCGACCCAAGGTGAAGTTCATGCCATGTCAACATAGGCAGAGCTCAATTCGCCCATATCGTAGGTCGAGGCAAGTCGTCAAGATCAAAGGTCAAGGTGAGTCGATCGGGATTAAAGGTCTACCTAAGATGACTGAGGTCGAACATCGACTTGAGTTGGTATAGGTCGAAAGTCGAGTTGTGTTAATCTGGGTCGAAGGTTGAGCCTTGTCGGCTTGGGCTAAAGGTTTAGCTGCGCCACCCCCGGTTCGAAGGTCGACTCTAGTCGGCTGGGATCAAAGGTTGAGCCAAGTCAGTCCAAGCCGAAGGTCGATCCGACTTGGCTAAGGTTGAACGTCGATCTAAGTAGGCTTTGGCTGAAAGTTAAGTTGAGTTCACCTAAGTCAAAGGTCAAGCCAAGTTTATCCAAACTGAAGGTCGACTTAAGTTAACCCAGATAGAAGGTTGATCAAAGGTCAACTTGAGTGGGCTAGAGTCAAACCCAAGTTGACCCAAACCAAAGGTTGACTCGAGTTTACCCAAGCTAAATGGTCGAGTCACGTCATCTTAGGGCAAGGTCTAGTCTCGTTTAGGCCTCCCAAACCCAAGGTTAAGATGAGTTTGCACGATCCTTGGTCATCCCTAATCGGATCAGTCCAGACTAGGATAAAGTCAAGTCGCATGAGTTTATATAGATAAAGTCAAGACAGTCCAGGACCAAGTTAAGTCTAATATTTTCTAACTGAAATTAAGGTAAGAGAACTCAAATTAAAGTCGAGTGACCCTATAAAACCACTTACTAGTAGTCAGATTACTGAGTAGTCGTACAACTATGCCAAAATTGTCATGGTAGTATAATTAATTGTACATATTTTTTACATATTAAATCACGTGGGATTAGGGGGTTTTCATCTTTATATTGTCTAATAAGGAAAGACTTAAAAGCCTCTTAGTCTAGCGTATTTATTTTATTTCCGTTTTTACCAAAGAAAAAAAAAATGAGAAAAGAGCTTGTTAGTTTTTTCAAATCTAATGAACATAAACATTCTTCCTCTCCAACACAATATAGTCTTCTTTGCGCACCTCAACTTTCCAGAAAAGGGAGAAACAACTCAGAAAATCATAAATCCATTAAATCTTAAAGAACATTGCTGCATATACCTCTATGAAAAGGTTATTTAAATTGTAAGATTTTTTTTTTATGAAACTAACTTGGTAATCTGTAGAGAGGGAAATTATAATCATCCAATTTAAACTTTTACATGTCATTCTTTATATATAAACTGCACCTAAATCATTGTTATATAGTAGCATTATTACTTGTATTGCGTACAAATATTGTCTAAAACACTTAATCATTAAACCTTTTATAATTATTCTACTTTTGACATAAATGTTAGTATGATTTCTCAATTCCTGAAAAAGTTTGTAATACTAATACATGATAATGGCTATACGAGTATATATCATTGCATTATAAAAATAGAACAATTGTTATAGATATATGCTTAAATGACATTTTTTATTTCCACCTTGAAGCCATTTTCTAGCTTTATACAATTGATTTATTGGCTGAAAAACATTTTTATAGGTTGCTGCACCTGGTAATCAATTAGAGGATTTGGTAATCAATTACTTGATATATGCTATTATGAGCAATGAATTAATCATGCATGCCAATCGATTACTAGCTTAATAAAGCTTTGGTGACATATTAACGTGGACTATAATAGTGGATTAGCACTCTCATTTCCAAATAAAACAAATTAAAAGGAGGCGTAAATCAATCACCATGTTTATCGTGAATTTATTAGTAAAATTGGAATAAAGTCAAATAAGAAAAAACAAAACTAGCAAACTTTATGCAATATTAGAACCTATAGCAAATTAATACCATTTAAAGTATTAATCATCCGTAAATCTAATGAACGGAAAATAAAAGTAATTTAAAAAGGATTATACGTTTTAATGTCTTAAATTGCCGTGTTTAAAGCCAAAGTCTCAAAGGAGTTTAAAATATATAAATAAATAAATAAATAATGCAAACACCTTATATATAACACAATGTTTATTAAAACCAAATCTTAGTTCCAACACAATACTCGTTAAGAGCTACTACAAAATTGTTTTCCTACAAGATTTATACAAAATTGTGGTGATTATATTGCTTAGTGCTAATCAATTACCATGCACTCAAGGTATTATCTTTTGAAAAACTCAAGAGCTAATAATGGATTACTGTAATAATGTGTTTTCATGTAACTTATAAGATATTTGATTAATTTATAAATATTTGAACAAAACAAAAATGTTTGGTAAATAAGTTTATTTCACTAATTTATATAATTTTCTTTAAAATAACTAGTTTACAGATTATTATTATTATCTTTTCATTTTTACCTTCATAATCCATTAACTTTCTCATTCATTGACTTGTTTAATATTATACTGTTTTTTTTGTTTAATATTATTTTATGTATTTATATTTATCAACGGGGGTTGTAACTCGATCAGCAAGCAAACTCAACCATTTTCAGCAACTAACTCTCGACAAAAAATCATGCTGAACTTTAAACTAAAACGTTCAACTAGTTTATTTATTTATTTTCAAACATTAGCAAGAAAAATAGTTATCATGCTTCTAGTAATCAATTAACCATCATAACTAATTGATTACCTCCATACATAATGGTTTGTTTTGAGAACATTAAGGTGGTTTATGTGTTCACACCTTTAAGTAATCAATTACAAATTTACCAAATAAAAGTAATCAAATATTTAATCCAATGATAATCTTGACAACCTTATTAAACACTTGGTGTTAATGCTATAATCCTGTTCATTCCAAGGTTGTGGTAATTACTACTTTGCACGTGACCGAGTTGATTAATTTACTATGTTCATTTTTTTTTTCACTTAAATGTTTAGGGTTTAGGATAAATTAGCATGGAATCGGTGATAACCATTGACTTAAGACTATTTCAGTCAAATTTAGTTATATTATATTTAATTAAATTTGTGTACATTCAGACCGATTTAAAATATATTCATTTTTTATATATAGCTTTTTTATTTTATGTGTTGGTGTGTGGGAACGGGTTATTGTACTAACAAATTCATCAAGCAACTCTCACACGCTCACTTATAAGACTTTTATTAGTGTGTGAAAATGGTTTGAACCATATCATTGAATGGTCACCACTAAGACACTCATGTTTGAAAGGGGAAACGGGTATTCTAATATGGAGAAACTCACACTTGAGAAGGAGATTGTTTGAAATTTAAGGAGGGTTAGAAATTACTCATGGGATAAAAATTAGGAGTGGCAAAATAGCCAACCCGACCCGTTTTGACCCGACCCACTACTGACCCACTAAAAACGGGCCAGTCTGGACTAGCTCGATTGAATGAATGGGTTAAAAATAAAAACCCATCCCGTGAGCATGTTGGTGGACTAGCCCAACAATTTTTTTTATTTTATTTTTGTAGTTTTGGGCTTGAACTTACAGTTTTAACCAACGTAAAACAAAATCATAATTCTTAAATATAATAACACCCTAGGAGAAATAAAATTACAGGGGGAAAGATGGTGTCAACAACACATTTTAGTCGTAAGACTCGTGGAATTTAACTAATTAATTAATAAATGCGGGTAGTGGAAGCCTTTATAACATTAAACATTGATTGATGTGATGTGAAAAAGTACTACTTAAGTGGTTGAGAGTATTTAATTATGTGAAAGGACTTGGGTTCAAGTCCTATGTATGTAAATTGTGGGTTATTTAATTATTATTGTTTTTAATAATATGATTGAGCATGATGAATGATGAGAAAACTATATAATTATAATAATTATCACAAAACATGAATTGGTTGAATGGTTGTACATTGATTTGGCATTGGTATGGTTATGGGTTCAAACCTTGGTGAACCTAAATTAAACATTTTTTTTGCCAAAATTTCCTTTGGCATGTAGGTGAAAGGGCATGGAAACCCTAGATGACTAGGGAGCAGCAAAGGGTGGCTGAAAAATAGACCATAAAGGACCATTGAATGGTAATTAACATTACCATTAAGCCTATTCTCGTTTTTGGTAATTAACCTAGCATTAAGGCGGCTGTGATTGTACTCAGGAAACAGAGCACGAAATTTGAGAGTTTGGTGAGGATTGAGTGAGGAAAGGAGTTGCGTTGAGAAAGAGTCAAAAGGAAGATCATTGGTGATCAAGGGGGAACTCACAACAATTCCAAAATAAGCTAAGGAAACCAGGTTATAAGAGTTTTACACGTTAACTTTTTACGTTTAAGCACGAACTGTATGTTGTATGGTATAAAATGCATGAATGTTTCCTTTATTCGTTGAATTTTCAAGTTTCTAGAAATTTTTCAGAAATCGCCTGGCGGACGATGAACTGCCATCAGGCGACTCATCCTTGTGTTTGCTTGTTTTGGGTTCCTGAAGAGGAACTGCCTGATGGCACATCCCTGGCTGCCAGGTGACACATGCTGGAAAACTCTGTTTCTAGATTCTATGTGAATTTCCTGGCGGGGATGAACACCCGTCAGGCGACGTGAGTCAATTTGACTCGAGATTGATATTTTAGGCATTTTGGGATGATTTTGATCAGAGAAAAAGCAAGCATGAGTTGTCAAGGAATGATATTACGTGGTACTTCATTGAATTTAGTATAATGGAGGGATTAATTTGATGGAACAGTGCGAATAAGATTCTAAGATTTTGAAATTTGGGGATTTGAGATTGGTGAGGAATTGAGACGCGAATTACATTGAGAAACGTTAGGATCACATTTAAGTTGGTATTACCTAGCCTAAAAATGAGCATTTGCCGTTGAATTACGGTGGGGAACCAAGAAACTCATTCTGGAGAATTGGGAATCTGATTGGCGTTGTACAAGGTGAAGTTCTGGAAATTCCAGAAATTATGCATCGCCTGGCGGCTAGCTACGTGCCGCCAAGCACTATGACAGCAAGGGTGGATATGTTGGTGTTGTGAGGTGCAGACGGAAGGATAGGGTTCTGCTGGAACCCATTTCCTTTAGTTAATTGGAATCGTGATCTTGTATGAGAAATTAGGGTGACAAAATTTACAAGAGAGTAAACTAGGAATTGATTTTGGTGGGACTTGGCAATTGGAAGGATAGTTGAAAGCAGGATGGCTTAGGACTTGGTGATGTTAAGAAACTGTATGGATTGTTTCATATAGGAGTAACTGTGGAGGACTGAGGATGAAGTGGTATTAGTTTTAAGGAAAAATACTGAGATCGAGAGAAAGATGATACTTTTGGTAGTGAAATGGGTACTTTAGTATAAATCAGTAAACCATGAAAGAGTAATTAGAATTAACTCAATGGGAATGAGTGAATAAGAGTTAGCAGGCAATGATGTGACAATGAGTGCAATATATGGACTAGGGAGTGTTGAATAGAGGAGAAATGGATACTCTAGAGACGATCCACTACATGATTGAATGACAGCAACTGAAGGAAGTGCAGAAAAACCAGAACATTGGTTGTCTTGGAGTGGCGCCTGGTGGCGGGGTTTGACCCGCCAGGCGATAAGTAGTGCTCAGAGGGTCTGGAATGTCCCGAAGCGCCTGGCGATGAGACTGTTCCACTAGGCGATGGCTGTAGCATCAGTAGGCACTGGAACATGTGCGACTGACGGTGGGGGCTAGTCCCGCCAGGCGGTGTCTGCAGCTTTGACATCTTTTGAGGTGCTTTGCACCTGGCGGTACATGTCCCCTGCCAGGCGATCTGGAAGTGGACAACGCCTGGTGGTACGTGTCCCCCGCAAGGCAATTTTGCTGCAACAGCCTTGGGTTGCTGGTTCTGCATGTGTGATCTATAAGGCTTTTAGGATACTTTAAAGGTCGGCTTGTTGGTGGTCCTTGAGTTGAGCTCGGAACGTATCCCTTGAGTTGAGCTCGGAATGGCATCCCTCGAGTTGGGCTCGGGATGGGGGATGAACACGAGGAACCCTTGAGTTGAGCTCAGGTTTGCGAGTGTTGCCAATGTGAGTGTGCTGGTTGTGGCCAGTACGGATGGGTCCAGATAGATTGCCCTCCTCAGTAGAAGACGTAGAACACGATTAACATGGTGGTGGCCATGTGATGTGATATCAAAGGATGGAATTCCTTTGGTGTGATTGTGTGATTTGTATAATTGTGCCACATATATATATATATATATATATGTGTGTGTGTGTGTGTGTGTGTGTGTCTTTTTTGTTAGCTCACCCTATTTGCTTGTGTTTGGCGATGATCGTGTACGCGGTACACGGGAGCAGATGATGTTGTAGGTGGATCTGGTGAGACTTAGCAGCGGAGCGGGGAAACCTCATAGGAACAATTTTATTGAGTTTTTATCACTGATGGTTTTGGAAAAAAAGTTGTAAATTGTTATGAGACTGTTTTGGTATTTTATTGAATTTTGAGAAATTTAAATTTAAAGTTATCTTTATTATGAAATAAATTATTTGAAATTTCCTGCGTTTTTGGGAAATGGATTTATAATTAATGAGATTTTATTTTCTTATTTTATTTTATTATTTAAACCCGTAATATCCAGACGAGATGTTACACAAGTGGCTCTGGTAACAAACAATGTGGTGGTGTTCGCTCGTTTGACGATCTAGGCACGATTGTGGTGGCTCCAACGTGAAACCCTCACGCAAGGAGGGACAAGGGGCAATGTCGGTGACTCTAGGCAATTTCAATGACATTTCAAGCCAACAACTTTCTCATTTGTAGGCGACGAGATTGGAGGTGCCTCATGGTGAGATTGGAGGTACCTCATGGCGAGATCGAAGGTGCTCGTTGGAGAAAGAAAGTAGATCGATGAGAGACTCGTGGAATTGGGAGAAGAGTAACGCATGAAAGAAGCAACCTTCACTCTCGCTCTTAGATCTCACTCAGCCTCACTTTTGCTCTCATATCTCGCTCTCGTTGCTCGACCTAACTCCACCATTGTTGGTGCGTGTGTGAGTGAACAAATTGTGGGATCTAGCTCCATTTGCTGGTGTGTGGTGTGTGTAGTTTGGTGGGTGAACAAAACACTCATACGTATATGGGCTGATGGGATAGTTCGTCTCATCTCGTCTGGGATTGTTGGGTTCAAATATCAAACCCAACCTGCATTTTTTCTATTAAATTGGCGAATCGGCCCGTTGAGTTCGCTCATTTTGTTATCCCTAATAAAAATAAGTAAAATGAATAATTTATAAATAAAAGGACCAAGAAAAATAATACTACAACATTTTTAATACTTTCTTTGTATTAACATAATAATTAGAAAATAAAAAAGAAAATATATGAAAGTATGTGAAATTGACTTGTGAATCCACATCTATTAATGGAATAGAGTATATTTAGGCATCCTTAGAACCCTATCAAGTTAACCATAAAAACCGTTGGGAGGATTAAATAATTTATTCAACCTACGGATGAATCATTGCCCTCATTATCTGTGATACATATGTGGCTTGAAATTGTTGTCTTTGATTTTCAATTAAACATGTTGCATGTGAGGTATTGCTATGCTTTGACTCAAATATTAAATGAGGAATGAAGAATTGTATAATGGGGCTACCAAATTTTAGTTTTGTATCTCTTGTAGATTGGATTTTAAATATTTTCCCTTTAATTTCAAACATTGCCACCTAACATTGGACTCAAAGGGTCGTCAATGACTACTCATTTTTGTTGTTTGTTAAAATCAAGATCTCACACTTGCTTCCTCCTCCACATCATTTCACTATAATGGTCAAAGAAATTAATTTAGCATCTTTCGTTCACTTATTGTGAGAATCTGACACTTCTAACTATTTCAATTAAAATTGCGTGCATTCAATTTATGTGTCATCAATTGTCAATTCAGATCATAATCAAATGTCTATTTTTTTTTTCTTTTAACACAAGTTGTTTATATTGAAACTTATGATTTCGTGATAGGGTTTTTCTTTGTTCATTAATATGAAATCAGATTATGTACATGTATTTGGTGCACTATAGCTAGGACAAATACATTATAATGCAAATATTTGTATTCTTTAGATCAACCATTTTTAATTCTTACTCTACCCTTTCATTTATACCTTCTTTTTCTCCTTTTAAACCTTTTGTTTTTACTTTTCACCATCCATTTTCTTCTTTATTCTTCATTGAAACACCTCATTCCTCTACTTATTTTCACATTTTCCTCTTATAATTAATATTTTTATAAATATACCAAGCTTGTAAAGTGATAAAGTAGATTATTAAGTTTAAATATGAAATCCGAAGAACTAATGTAGTTATTGAGTTGAAGATGTTTGTTTATAAATTTAAGTTTTTACAAAATTAAATATTTAAAAATAGTCAAAAAAATAGAGAAATAAAGATAACGATGAAGATAAAAATAATAAGTAGAAAAAAGATAAAAAAAAATTAAATTATTAGTGGAAGCGGTTGTTTGAAAAATTCTCACGAATTAAATGATGTGATGTGACAAACTATGATCTGAAAATGACGGAGTTTGATTTCATATAATAACAACCCTTTGAAAATAATTTCAAAATACGCGTATATTATTAAATTTAAATCATATCATCAATTCATTAAATTATTCAAATATTAACTATTTAACCAATTGAACATAAACTGATGTATTGTAATGTAAATTTTTTTGCAATTCTAATCAATCAATAAAAAATGTCGATCAAGAGCTTTGAAAAATGCATAATTAAAATCAATTTATTCCTAGTATTTACCAAGTAGGTAGTCCTCCCAACATTTTAGGTTTAACATTTTTTTTTGAATAATTAATTTCCAATTAAACAACAAAAGGTGGTCAAACTAATATAAACGTTAAACATAAAAGATGAATAATATAATTGAAATAAATTTTTTATAAATTAAAAATCAACACGAGTTTAGGTCTTACTAAATTCAACCTTAACAAAAAGGAAATATTAACAATCACATGTGAGAGCAACTTTGAATAAGTGAAGTCAATTTATGATAAATTTTTGGAAAGATTATTTTTCGATGCTCCTATTCTAAATTTATTACGCTCATCAAAGTCTTTGTAAAATCCTTTGATATTTATTTATAAGAATTCTATTAGGTCCTATATGTATATATTTCTTTTTTTTATCGAAATCCTTACTCAAGTGACTAATATGTCTAGTTTAAGTAAGGTTGACATGAATTTGCTTTGTTAGAAAGCAAACAATTCTTTTACAAACAACAATAATATAAAATAAAAATTGTTGATGAGAAAATATTAGAAAAAATCTGAAACACACAAATTTTTATCCTTAGAAAGAAAACATTTCCACTGAAAAAACTTTTTTTAAATAATATTATTTTAAGACAAGATTATTACATAACAATTTTTATATAACCGTGTAAACAATTTGTATTATCTATAAATATATATTATTTTAAGAAATAAAAGCAAATATAGATTTCAAAATTTAATTTCATTACACGATTGAGTAATAAGAAATAAAAAAAAGATAGAATAAAAAAATAAAAAATTGTGTATAAAAAAAATTAATATCTTAAGTATAAGTTACTTTTGTCAAATATTTTTTGTTGTATTTGTCTACTCGTGTGTGTGTATATATATATATATATATATATATATATATATATATATATATATATATATATATATATATATATATATATATATATATAATATGATAATTGTAAGTCTCTTTTTTTCAGTTTATAACTTGTTAGGTTTGGTCGTTCGTAGGCCCAAGGCCAGCCTAGTAAGGGACTCCAATACCCCTTCAAGCTCCCTCATTCTCCCCTTGTTTGCTTTTCAGAAACAGTTCTTTCCTCTCCCCCTCTTGTCTCCTGCAAGGTGTTCCGTTAGGACACAAAGTTCGTCCATCTCCGAGGTAACGAAACTCATTCTATTTCCAAGTAACTTGAGCCTTAGAGTTTCTGGTTCGTTTCTTCCCCGTTTTCTCACTGTTTGAGCACGTTGGTCAAGTTAGGATTCAATTTCCTAACCTCGTTTTGTATGGGTCTTCATGTTTCAGCTCTCTAGTATAGTTCTTGGAGCTGTGGTACTTTCAGTTGCGGGTCTGTTGCATTTGATAGCACCTAAGCAAGGTAAGGGAAGCTAGGTTTTTCCCTTTTTTTGCTTCTTTTGAGTCTGTTGCTTGTTCCACTGCTGTTTTATGCATAAAAATTGATTGGAAGACTGTTGTGCGTGTATGGGACTGGACTGTGTTAATTGTTGGAGTGTTTCTGATGTTGCATGCGTGGAACAGTGGGGGAGAACTGATATTCTCGCCCAAGCGAGTTCGTCTCACCATGGAGAGAATACCAGAGTCTCGCCCAGGGTTCTGCCTCGAGCACTCGCCCAGGCGAGGGGCTGCGTCTTTGAGCGACAGGCCAGCTCGCTCAGGTGAGACAACCTCGCCTAAGCGAGAGCTCGCGAAATCTTTTGGGACCCTCTGTTGCAGGCTTGCCTAAGCGAGAGTCCGTCGCCTGAGCGAGACAACTTCTCTCGTCTAGGCGAGGACTCCTTGCTTGAGCGAGAACCGGCGCATGGGTGCTTGGTTCTATGTTCAGCTTTGGTTTGGGTTATTATTGTTTGAACTATTCCCTTTAAAGCTTAAAGTATGTGACAAAACATGAATTACTTGGTTCTGTGAACTGTGATGGGTATGTTAGCATGAGTAACACATGGATTTTTGCTTGGTTGGTTGAGAACTTGCATGAGAATTGGATGTTGAGATAACAAGTGGTGGTTATGGTATGAGGAACATGAATATGGTGTGAGATAGACGTAATTCCATGAGTCTCGTGGGGAGATCTCATGGTGGTGTGTAGTGTATATATTAGGATAAAGATTCAAGTAAGGATCACATCCCAAAACTCTAAGGGGTCAATGAGTCTCATGTAAAGCAAACCGATCCAAGTGGTGAGAGTAGCTGGAGGCCCTAGTCTCTGGCAGGATAATGGCCTTAGACGCTTAAAGGCTAACCTTATGTGTGGTAGGGTGAAGCCCATTGGCAATGGCTCTACAGAGCAGTAGAGGCCACCACAAGTGCAAGCGTCCGGTGAATCCGATCTTAATATATTTTATCCGGATAATTGAGTCATAGAGTCCTGCTTGTGTGCTATATCATGATTGCTTGTGCCTACTGTGCTTTATACTTGGAACTGCCTTAAGTACTTGCTGCAATAATATGTTCAAATGATTTTACACTAGCTTACCCTTTCATTTCGTGTTTGTGCTTGTTTTATTTTTCATTTGCGATGATCACCTTTTGGTGGGAGCAGATGAGAGAAACGTTCAAGGTGGGTCTGGTGGTAGTAGTGGTGCAGCTTAGAGTATCTTGTTCTAGGTGGCTCTTAGGAGCAGTTTCAAGGCCATGGGGCCTTTTGTAATAGTTGTCTTAGTGACAAGCCCTTTTGCAAACTCTTTTACTGTCAGCTTTTATGTTAATTCCTGGCATTATCTTTTGGTTCCTTAGTATTTCAAGTACCTTTATGGATGACTATAATAGTGCATTCTTGGTTTATGATGTTTATTTGATTGCTCTTTCAATATTCTAATCATGCGATGTTTTTATTTAGTGGATTCATTCTATTGAAACGAGATGTCACAATAATATAAATATATTAGTAGTAAACTTTAAGATAATTAGTGTTAATTTTTTTTCCAGTCTTATTAAAATCACAAGCTCTGAAGTTGAACATTTTCAATGAATATCAAATAAAATTTATAACATTATGTAATATGATTTTTTTTATTATAAATGTGTTTTTTAAACCTTTAAAATTAACTATTAAATACAATCTTTTAATTTATTTGTTATAATTATAATTATTGAAAATTTTATACAAAATTCTTTGTATATATGACTCATGCTAAATTTTTTATTAAATAATATCAATTCAATTTTTACATGATAAAAATATGAAGAATATTCAACCACAAGAATATTTATATAATAACGTGATAAATATAATTTTTTATTGATAATATTTTGTAAGATAAAATTATTAAATGATTTGTTTTATACAAGAATGTAAATAATTTATATTATTAATAAATATACATTATTTTTCAAATAATATCATTTTACGAAATAAAATTAAAATATATTTTTTAAATTGAGTTTTATTAAATGATTAAGTAAGTAGAAATCCTATAGAGATAAAAATAAAAATAAAAAAACACAATATAAAAAAGTTAATACTTACAATATAAGTTATTCTTTAATAAATGATCAAGTAATTATAAATTATAAAAAGATAAAATTAGGAATTAAAAAATAGTATGAAAAAGAAATTAATATTTTAAATATAAATGATTCCTTAATAATAAATATATTGAAAATGAGTTAGAAAAAACTTTTAATGATAATTCAAATATGATTAAAGGCATTAAAAAACTATTTATTTATTTATTTTAAAAATAAGCTAATTTTAAAAAAAAAATTAAGGATTACATCATGGAATAAATTTATTTAAAAGAATCTAACTTTAGGTGTAATTGACATTTTAGATATGATGATTTTAGATGACATGACGATTTTAAATTTGAGAATCTATTAGTTTTATTTAAGAAGTATAATTTATTAGATGGTAAATTATAGAGTTTAAATATACTTCTATTTTGATGGTAGATCAGTTGAAAACCTGATCTACCATCAAAATAGAAGTATATTTAAACTCTATAGTTACTCTTCAAAGAGACAATTTTAATTTTTTTAATGATAAGTATAAACAATTTGTATTATTTAAAAATATATATTATTTTTCTAAATTATATTACTTTAAGAAATAAAAGTAGATTATATTTTTCTAAATATAATTTTATTAAATGATTAAGTGGTTAGAAATCTTAAAAGGATAAAATTAAAAATGAAAAATAGTATAAAAAATTAATACTTTAAATATAAATTACTCTTTAATAATTTATTAAATGACCAAGTAATTACAAATTATAAAATGATAAAATTAAGAATGAAAAAAAATAATATATAAAAGAGAAGAGTTAAAAATTTGTCTTTATCTTAAACTTTAATACATTTTGGTCCTTAAATTTAAAAAATGAATGAATATAATCATTTTAACCTATTTGCGTTGATCTTTATGTGATTGTTAAATTGTGTGTGTTAATTATGTTCTAGATTGACATTTGAGCTTAAATGCTTAAATGTGTGAAACGATATAAATAACTCTAATGTTATCCTAGAACAGTTTAACACGTAAAAAAAATCAGGGTTAATTATGTTTTTCGTCCCTCTACTATTATCATTTTTTTGGAAATGGTCCCTCCTGCAAACGTTAAACCATTTTGGTCCTCATGATTTTGAAACTAATGATTTTAGTCCCTAATTTGTGAACAACATTAAGTCTGTGACTGCGTGGCAAACGACGTTCTAGCTAGGCTCGTCATTTGACAACACGTGGTTATTAAGATGCATACACATGTTAAATGAAATAATTTTTTTCTTTATTTATTTAATTCATTTAATTAATATTATATAATATATTAATAACAAGATTTTAATAAATACCCATTGATTTCAAATAATATATTATGTACACGAATTTTATTTTACCTTTTGCTGATCTGAAATAAATATCCATCTTTGGTTTGAATATCTCCAATGTCCTCTAACAATAATGTTAGGAACCACCTCCAAGGACCATTTTTTGGATATTCGAACATCATCAATAATTTCATTGGTTGTCATTCTCCCAACATTCCTAAATTTATCAACTACAATTTTGGAAACTCATTCCTTGTTTGCATTCTTGTTAACAAAAACTCTGCCACAATTATGGGTATCAAACAAGGTCTTGACCCGAAAAGTCTGACTTCCTCCAACTTTGCTGCATAAAATAAGAAATTCACACTTCCTCTTGCAAATTGCCCTTACTCGGACATCATCATTCTTGATAAATTTAACCTCTCTGCCATTCAACACATAATGCTCCATCAGAGCTTGCTTGAACTATTTCAAGGAACAAAACTCAATCCCAAGTCTAAATTTGAATTCCTTGCACATCTCTTCGCCCCTGAATATTGGGTATTTGCTCCCACCCTCCCCATCAACAATATCCACATAACTATCTAGCTCATTAGGTTGTAGTTGACATCTATTTCATGATTATAAGTACTTTGTTGTGTGGTAGAAGTACCCAGACCTTCACTTTGTTTGCCTCAGCAGTACCCAAACCTTCCTTTCTTGACTTCTTCCTTCCAGTCTTGTTTGAATTTTTTTCCACCTGTCTAAAACTTGAGAAAAATTCCTGCGTGAAGTATTTTGCATCCCAAAACAATCATCATCATCTCTGGATCTTTCATCCTCACTCTCATCCAGTTCATCAGGTTCATCATCACCTGAAAGAACACTAGATTCATCACTAGATTCAGCATCACCATTAGCCATGTCTTCTGTATTTTGCACCTCCTGAAAAACATCACCACCCCCTCTACTTCATTTGTCACACCGAAATCAGCACCAACGTTTACCTCTTCTTCATTTACCCCACCACCATTAACAACTGCATTTGCCTCTTCTTCATTTACCACACCACCATTAACAGCAACATTTGCCTCTTCTTCATTTACCCCACCACCATTGACATCAACATTTGTCTTTTCTTCATTTATCACACCACCATTAACAACATCAATTGCTTCTTCTTCATTTACCCCAATACCATTAACTAGGAGTGAGCGGCGGTCGGGTTGGATCGGGTTCGGGTTCAATATGCTCAATCTAGCATAACCCAAATTTAATATTTTAAAATCCAATCTGACCATTTTAGTTGTCGGGTTATTTGGATATGGATAATATCGGTTACGGTTAAATAAGATCGGGTTGTTCAGATATAATTTTAATTTGAATAAATAATAAAAAAATTATTGAATTTAAATAAATATGTTAACTGAATTTATAAAATTTAATAGATTTAGTAAGCAGTAGTTAAGAGTCACAACATTGGTTGCTGTGAGATGATGAACCAACTCCGCTTCCATCCATTGTGTTACCGTTAGATTCTGAAATTAATTGAAACAAAATATTATTAATATACACAACAACATAATTACAAAGGAAGTTTAGAGAACAAATAAATTAATACCATCAAATTGAGTTATAGTGGTCCTCAACCAATTTTGAGCACAGATAAGTGCCTCAACCATTGGTGGATTTAAAGAGCTTCTAAGAGTATCCAAAACCCTACCTCCAGTACTAAATGCACTCTCAGAGGCAATTGTAGAAATAGGGGTGGCCAACACATCTCTAACCATTCTTGATAAAATGGGAAACCGTGAAGAGTTTATTTTCCACCAAACCAAAATATCAAGTTGGTCATCACCATCGACAACAAATTCATTTAAATACCTCTCTAACTCATTCTTTCTATCTATGGTGTCCTTTTCTCTCAAATGCTTCTTAAAAGCATCAGCCCTGGCCAAATATACATGAATTTCAGGAATTGTTGATGCATGAAATTGATGTTCAAGTGGTTGCTCAGGTCTATGTTGTTCATCATGAAGTGATTTGTACCAATCATACATTTTCTTCAAACTGTCTTTTACACAGTTAGTTAATTCAACAACTTTGTTTGAATCATGTTTGTACATTTCTTGAAAATTCCAAATGACATACTCAAACTTGTATCGAGGATCAAAAATTACAACAAAATATAACAAGTGATTGATGTTGTCAACATTACCCCAATATTTGTGATACTTCAACCTCATGTCACAACTAGTAGGTGCTAATATACTATTCAGATTCATGGTTGTCTTGTCAAGTGCAAAATGAATAGTAGCCATTTGGTGAAACGCAATGTGTATACTCACATGCAATGATGTTGAGAAAGATTTAGTGTCTTCATAGAAAATTTTTAGAAACTTCACAAAATCTTGGGCATGTTTCCAATCACTAGGAGATGGGGGACCTTCATCACCAAAAAAAGCCATATAGCTAGAGTCTTCATTGTCAAGCTTTTCAAATGCAACTTGAAATTTGATTGCTGCATCTAACATCATATATGTGGAATTCCACCTTGTGGGAACATCAAGACACAACAATTTTTTGCATTCAATTTTCGAAAACTCTATGCACTCTCTAAACTTAGCCAATCTTTGTGGTGAAGACCTTACAAATCTTACAGCATTCCTAATACTTGTGATTGAATTGTGCAACTCTTTTAAGCCATCACTCACAACTAAGTTTAGTATATGAGCACAACACCTCATATGGAAAAATTGTCCATCCATTACTAATCCACCCATATTTTTCATCCTTTTTTTAAATATGTAACAACCACGTCATTAGATGATGCATTATCAACAGTGAGTGTTGACACATTCCTAATTTCCCATTCCCTTAAAATTTCTTCAACTTTCCTTCCAATGGTTTCCCCTTTATGATTAGGTATGACTGAAAAACTGATTATCCTTTTTTATACCTCCAATCATTGTCTATGAAATGTGCAGTGAGTGTTAAGTAGCCTAAGTTCTGAATTGATGTCCAACAATCGGTAGTGAGTGCTACTCTAACACAATTTGACTTAAAGAACTCCTTTAACCTAACTTTTTCATCCATATACAACTGAAAACAATCTCTAGCTATGGTGAATCTTGATGGGACAACAAACAAAGGTTGTAATTGTCTACACAATATCTTAAAACCCTCACCCTCCACCACCTTGAATGGTTGTTCATCCAATATAACAAACATAGCAATTGCCTTTCGACAAGCTTCAACATTATACTTTAGGGGTGTTGCAAGGAGACTGTTATTGTCACAACTTTTAAAGGTGAGAGTTGTTTGGTTGGGGTCATTAATGGCAGCAAATAGATATTTAGGACACAACCTTTTAAGGTGATTAAGAAGGTTAGATGTTCCATGTATCTTTGGATCACATCTAAATCGCTTACCACAATGATTACATGTTGCAATTGAATATGTGGATTCAAGAGATCTTGTGAAGTAGTCCCAAACAACAGAGGTTGTTTTCTTACCACTAGCATTTAGTTTTCTCTTTTTTGTATTTTGGGAATGAGGAACATCATGTTCCCCTCCTACAACTCCTACGGGTTCAGTTGTAGGGTTTGGTGGGTCAGATTGTTGTGAACTTGGAGGCAATTCTTGGCTATGTCTCTTCATTACAACTATAAAGAAAAAAAATCATAATCAATAACTACCAATCATATATGTGTAATTTATTTTAGGAGACACATATCAATTAGCAAAATAAAATCCAATCAAATAAGAACTACTGAATACAAATTATATGTCTCGGAATGAAAGCAAATTCCAAATCAGTCTTGTTTTATGAAATAAAAAAAAAGAAAAAAAACTTTAAGTAGTGAAACTAAATGTCTGGATAGTCCGATCAAGGATTCTCAAAACTCAAAAATAGTAAGAAAAGATAATTTTGTATTTGCTTGCGGACCCCAGTAGTAATAATATAGTATTATTATGTTTCAAATTGCTTGATTAATGGCTTTCTCGTGATTAAATGGCGTTCAATATTTGGTTCACAATAATCAAACACCTATATGTAAATCATGCATATATACATGAATATATATATATATTATATTCAATCAATTATAATAAAAAAAATATTTGACATTTTAAAAGAAACGAAAAAACCATTTAAAAACAGTAACGCATAACATTAAAACTTCTTAAAATAAATAATAACATCACATTAATTCCTAAAAATATTATTATTAAATATATCTAAACTTTCTTTTAAAACTATATACTTTTCACAATGATATTATCATGCAACCTATAATTTATTAAATAGAGATTTAAACTTTCTTAAATAAATAACTCTTAACATTATATTATCATT
>Ga0214542_1003298_pt1 | contig 33080 bp, 25 predicted proteins | sample CNSS1metaG_FD_160096 | JGI IMG/M metagenome (GOLD analysis project Ga0214542, IMG submission 160096) | Root nodule microbial communities from cowpea collected in UCLA plant growth center, Los Angeles, California, USA - CNSS1 | ecosystem: Host-associated > Plants > Roots > Nodule | place: USA...
ATCAGCAATTAAATAAAGCTTTAAATTTTCCTGCGTTTTGGGAAAATGAGGTATTATTAATTATGTTGTCTTATTTATTCCAATTATTTATTTATAAATTAGTAATATCCTGACGGGATGTTACAATAGGACGTAATTCCACGAGGGTAACGTGGTGGTGCCTCACGGCCAAGACGTAATTCCACGAAGGCCACATGGTGGTGCCTCTTGTAAGGGTGTAATTCCGCGAAGGCCTCGTGGTTACGCCTCACTGCTAAGACATAATTCCACTACCACGTGGTGGTGCCTCATTGAGCGTATCAGGATAGTCAAGTCTTGGTTTTTTATATGGTTTGGTACCTCATATGTGGATGTCTGCTATGTATGTTTGAATATGAACTGGTATGTTGAGTGTATGATATGATGACTTCTTCGCTAGGTTACCCTTTTGCTTGCTTGTGTGTTATGTGTGGTTTCCTCCTTTGCGATGATCATCAACTTGGTTGATGTGAGCAGATGTGAGAACTTCCGGCAGTGGTTATAAAAATGGAGATGTTGCGGTTTGATGAATCTTAGACGTCTATCGGGCTCACCTTGGGGACCCATAACTTTTGGAAGTTTAGTAGTAGTAGTCCTCTCACACTTGACGAAACCTTATACTTTGTTTAGGCCGTGTGGAGCCTTTTCCCTTTTTGTTATTAATATGTTGGGTTACTGTGTACTTCATTTTCCAGTTTTCCACACTCTCTGAATATTGTTATATCTGGCGTTCTATTTAAATTGATTTCATACATTTAATTGGGACGTTACACAAATCATACATTTGGATTCGTGCATTATTTGTGTAAACAGGTCTGAAGGGAGTAAGTTAGACACAAAACAGGTTGTTCCACAAGTGCCTGGTGGAGTCTTCCCTGACTTGTGGATTTGGCTTCAAAAATGTGAGTTTCAAAACAACTAGTTCCATAGGTGCCTAGTGGATTTTTTCACGACCTGAGGTTTTTGCTTCAAATTGGAGGTTATTAATTAGCTTGTTCCATAGGTGCCTAGTGGGTCTTTCCACGATTTGTGGAGTTTGCTTAAGCAGATCATGCGTAAAAAAGTGTGTTCCATAGGTGGCCTGTGGATTTTTCCACAACTTGTGGATTTTCTAGGGAGGAATCTAAAGATGACGTGGACTGACCAAGATTTAAAGAAAAAGGAAAATAAAAAGAATAGAGAGAGAGTAAAACGGTTAGAGGAGAGAGAAAATCACCTCAGCAAAGAAGGAGGCACGTTCACGGAAAAATTTCTTCTTCTTCTTCCTTTATTTCGTGATTTGCTTTGTCTGTGTTTTAGTTTTTCTTTTCATTATGAAGAACTAATTTCCTTTTTGTTGGAGGATTGATGTAAGACTTTGGATTATAGGTTATACTCTTTACATTTGATGTTTTGTTAATGTTCTTCATCTTAGTGCTCTGTTTATGGTTTTATCGTTTATTCTATGAACAATTTCACAATTGGCAAATTGGGGATTGTTTGTGATTATAAATAAGACATGTTAGCTTATGTCACAATAGGGAAATTGGGCATATCTAATTAGTTTGCATTAGAGATGATTATTGATTTTTCATGATTTTATTGAATTTTTGTAAACTGGCCTAAGGAATTGGGGGTTCGAATTCAATTAATAGATTTTACCTATTAAAGGATTAAGGGAAAAATAACTCTCAGTAAACTCAAGTGGATGATTACATTTCTTGCATCAATTTGAAAGGGGTAGAATTCTAGAAGAAAGAATACGAAATTAATCCTTTGACAGTTTTTCTATTGATTGAAGGTTTTGTTAAAATTTTATGCTTGCAATTCTATTGATTCTCATTTGCTCAAAATTACATAAATTAGGAATCTAGTATTCAACGAGTCAATCCCAAAGGACAATATTTTATTACTACGTTAACAATTGGTTCACTGCCAAACAATCATCAGCCCTCGGCTGCGTTGGAACAGGCTGCATTGCGTCCACCATCCGATGGATTGTCTGTGCAATCCCATTAGCTCCAGCGTTATTTCTATGTCTCATGTCTGCAATAGCCTAAGCACGCCACATTTTTCAGCTATTAGCAAACAAAACTAACAATCAATAATAACATTATTAGTTACGCAAATCAAACATGATGAGCTCACTCCCCAAAGTCCCCAAAAATCTTTTGAAAACAAAACTTTGATACCAAATGTAACATCCTGGTTGGATATTACTAATTTTAAATAATAAAAAATATAATAGATAATAATTACACATTAATTTAGTCTCCCCTTTCCCAAAAACAAGGGAAAATGAAAACCACTATTAAAATCTCCATTAATTCAATATCCACAAAACATAAATATCTACTACAAGTTCCAAGTCAAATAAAAATAAATGTTTACGAAAATAAAATATCCAAAATCCACAAATAATAAAACTCTGTAAAAGCTCTTCCCAACTAGCCCATCTTTGATGCTATGCCTCACTAGAACCACCTGCAACATTATCTGCCCCCATGTAACAGATTACACGATCATCGACAAACACAAACAAATAGGGTGAGCTAATAGATAACATATAACAATTCACAAAGATAAACATACACTCACCAAAGGAACTATATCCTTTGATTCAACACCACATGGCCACCACATGTTATCCATATTCTACATCTTTAGATGAATACCTCAAGATACTCTTGCTGCCACACCTATAAGCCACAACTTATAGAACACGTGCAGGAAACCTGCTACGGACCAATATCTGGAATGCTAGGTAGAGTTCCCGATACGAAACATAGTTCGTAATGTCCCAAGACAACCAATTTCGTCGGCTAAATACCGAGGACGACCATCTTTCTGGACGCATTCATACGAGCCACAACTCTCACACTCACAATGGCAACACTCGCCAATCTGAGCCACAACTCAAGGATTCTTCGTGTTCATCCGTTATCCTGAGCCACAACTCAAGAGATGTCATTTTGACCCACAACTCAAGGAATGCCACATATTTACCCTCTATCCCAAACCACAACTCAAGTGATACCGTTCCGAGCAACAACTCAAGGAACACTCCATCAAGTCGATCTTTAAGGTATCACCAAAGCATTGTAAACCATGCACATCCAAAGTAAACAACCATTTGACCTTTGTGTTATCATCTAGCATTTCTCCAGAGCAGCCAGGCGAAACTGCATTCCAAACCGCCTAGCGGAGCACTTCTACCACCAGGCGCCAAATGCCTTAGAAGTCACTGTCTCTGTAAGTATCGCCTGGCGAAACGAACCTTCCGACCAAGCGCCACGCGTCCCAGTGGACCTTTGGAATTGTAACCATCGCCTGGCGGTGAGGAGGAACTGCCAAGCGCTACACCAATAGCTCGCACAATACTAGTTTTTACACACTTCCACCAGATTCTAGTACTTCATCCTTGCAATAGCTCACATCCATAATACCACCACTTCTAATACATGTGCAAATTAAAACCTTTTCTTCAACTTTCACCTAATCCAAAAAATATAACATTGTCCATCTAGGTGATACTTAAATCTTATACTCAACCTAAACAATTAAATATCAAAACCCACCATGCTCTCTTACCAATTTAAGTCCATCAAGTTCCACAGTCTTAAACTCCACAATCTAGATTCCTTACCATATTACTAATTCCCATGTGATTTCACCAACCCAAGTATTCTAACACTTAGAATTAATTGCAGCCTACCATGCTTTTATCAATTTAGCCACAACTTTTGTACTACTCCAAAACTTCATATTACAACCATTCACCACACGATTCCATAATATATATATATATATATATATATATATATATATATATATATATATATATATATATATATATATATATATATATATATATATATATATATATATATTATGTATATATAAGTAGTAATTTAAGAAAGGATATCCTATTCCAAATTCCCAAATCTACAGTCAACCAATGCACCATTCTGAGGTCACAACTATCTTACAGTATCTTTCACACCACAACCTTACTAATCACCATTTCCTTTTAAAGCCATATCTAATTAATAACCCTATAATTTGGATTGCACTAGGCCTCTATCTCAGCACTTTCATGAACAGCTTGACAACATGGAAACCTAGACCCATTATTTCACCTTTTAGCCAAACAATGCCATTATTGATTGTGTTGGCGCTTGGCGATAGTTCCAATAGAATTCTGGAAATTTCTAGCAATTCCTGCACCTGCGAAGGGTTCCCGAAAATCCTAACTATATTTCTCTGCCTATTCCCTCAACACTGCTATTAATCAGGCTTACAATCCTAAGAATACTCAACATAAATCTTATCCAGTGCAATTCTAACATCACTTAATCCTATAATATCGAAACACAAATTTCCAAACCCTAAAACAAGTGTGCATACAATTTCCTCCAATTAGCTTCCAATTTCTAACATCCAACAACAACCACAGATGCAACACCTTTTTTACCCAATCAGGATCAACCTAGAAACCCCAAAACATTAAAATCGAGCCATATTGGTCACGTCACCTAGCGGGTGTTTATCACCGCCAGGCCATTCATACAAAAACCCAAAAAACTAGGTGGCACAGCTTAGGTCACCTGGTGACCCGTTCATGTGGCCAAGCGGATCCTTACAGGAACTCAGAATTGGACATAAATTCATATGAGTTGCTTGGCGACTTTGAAGGCACACAAATTTTCCAGAATTTCGCAAATCACAATTTACGCAATATTTAACCATCTAGAATACATGTAATTAAGAAAAATAAGCAATATGAATTTAAATAATGGAGTTCGGTGCTCCCCTAACTTGGATTCCTTGCTTAAAATTGATGAGTTTAGAGCTCCTCCTTGATCAATTATGTCTTAATGGTGGATTAGTGTTCCAAAACAAATTTCACTTAATCATGATGTCAATTGCCATTCAAAGTTCATTATGGCTTGTTTTTCCAGCCCTCTTGGCTACCTCTGACAAGTAGGGTTTCTCTGCTCCTTCATATTCATGCCAAATAATTTAGGTAGAAAGAAAGCTTAATTCGTGTTTAGCAAGGTTCGAACACACAACTTTCCAATTCCAAGCACGTGCAACCCATTCAACCAATTCATGTTTCGTGATAATTCCTATAAATCTAGGATTTTATTATCACTCATCATAATCAATCATATTAACAAAATAATACACAATTTGGCATACGTAGGACTCGAATTGAAGTCCTCTCAACACAATCAAGTATTCTTAACTATTTGAGATAGTACTATTCCACATCATAAAAGTCAACATTAATTATCATAAAGGCTTCCACTACCCGTATTTATTAATTCTTTATTTATTTAATTAATTAAATAAATTTATTGGGTCTTATAGTTCTTGGAACCTTCGCAGGTGCGGGATTTTCTGGGTAGTATCTAGAATCCTATGCATCGCCTGGCGGTACTTTGTTACCATCAAGCGCCAGCACAGTGACTTTGGTATTTACGTGGTTGTGAGGGTAGTGGTTGGGGTTCTGTTGGGCAAATTGTTCTTATGTCAAGGAATTGTGAGATATGGAATAAGAGAATTAAGGAATAATTGAATGAGTAGTAGCATGACTTAAACTATGTGTTGATGTGGGATTGGAAGAATTGTAAAATTAAACACATCATAGTATAGTTCCTAAACTAGGAGTATGAGTGAGGTTGGGTGCAGATGAGGACCTAGTCTTTGAGATCGTTGTTAAGTGTGGTATAAGTTGGTAGAGGATTAAAAAGGATAATTTAGTGAGGTTGAATCAAGGTTGTATTGAGGATTAAAGGAAGAGTACAATAATGACCAGTTGACATATTAAGTATGAAAACATGATCTTTTACATATGGGATCACATAAAGCTAATTGAATGCACATGATATAGGATATGATGATTGGGAGCAGTGATGACAATATTTAGCCAAGTATATGGATTTTGAGTGAGAGTTGAGGTAAAAAAGTGTGTTAGAAAATGTGCAGAACTGTGAAAAACCAATACACCTCGCTGTACTGGTGTAGTGCTTGGTGGTGAAGCTTAGACTACTAGGTGATAACTACAATTGCAAAGGCTACTGGGGCATGTATCGCCTGATGATAGGGGTGATCCCGCCAGGCGACAACTGGAGGACAATGAGCATTGCAGCGCGTGGCGCCTGATGACTCGTGGCTTTCGCCTAGCGGCTCAAGAGTAACACTAAGTGATAATGTAGAAGTAGACTGTTTGTATGCTTTGGATGTACGTGGTCTACAAGGCTTTGGGTGATACCTTAAAGATCGACTTGCTGGAGTGTTCCTTGAGTTGTGGCTCGGAACGGTATCCCTCGAGTTGTGGCTCGGGATAGAGGGTAAACACGTGACATTCCTTTAGTTGTGGCTCAGTATGGCGGATGAACACGAGCATTCCCTGAATTGTGGCTCAGATTGGCAAGTGTTGTCGGTGTGAGTGTGTGTGTTGTGGCTCGTATGAAAGGTCTCCACTCAAATGAGCAATCACAGGTTGTGGTCAGCGATATGCTAGTGCGAACTTTAGTTCGCATTGGAAACTCCACCTGGTGTTACAGAGCACGGTCCGTAGTAGTTTTCCCGCACGTGTTCTACAAGTTGTGGCTTGTAGGTGTGGCGGCAAGGGCATCTTAAGGTATTCATCTAAAGAGGTAGAACATGGATAACATGGTGGTGGACATGTGGTATGGAATCAAAAGATAGATTTCCTTTGATGTGTGTGTGTTTATATATATATATATATATATATATATATATAATTTTTATACTATTAGCTCACCATACCTGTTTGTGTTTGGCAATGATAGTAATGAGTTACACGGAAGCATATGATGTTGCAGGTGGTGCTGGTGAGGCATAGCATCGGAGAGGGGCTAGCTTGGAAAAGCTTTTACAGAATTTTATTATTTATGGATTTTGGATATTTTGTAAACATTTACTTTTATCAGAGCATGAGATGTAATTATAAATTGTGGTTTTGAATTATTACGATAATAAAGGTTTTTTTTTAATTTTCTCGCGTTTTTGGGAAAGACGTTATATTAAATGAGGTTTTATTTCTATTTTCTATTTTATTTTATTAAAATTAGTAATATCCGACCGGGATGTTACAAGAAGCCTCTACAATTTTTGTAAAATATTATTTGTAAATAATTAATATTATTAGATGTAGATTTTGTTACAATTTTTCTTAAAATAAATATCTACAAAAAATACTTCTAATTTAATATTGTAAAATATTCATGAAATTGTTTTAGAATTAATTTTTATTGTGAAATCTTTTTCATAAAAATATCTAGAAAGTTTTGGTAATTATTTTCTAAAAAAAATTACAAATTCTTTATTAAAAAATATAAGTAGACAATACTATACATATTTTATAGGGTTAAATATGTTTTTCGTCCCCCATGATTCAGTGAAATTTGGAATTAGTCCCTCTTCGAAACTTTAGACCAATTTAGTCTTTCATCTTTAAAAATACGTGAATTTAGTCCTTTTAACCAAATACGTGAATTTAGTCCTTTTAATATTAAAGAGAAAATGTGTCAAAAGTTGTAAACATTTCAAATATTAACATGAAATACACTTGTAATGTCAGATAAACTTAACAAAATTTGGTTAAAAGGACTAAATTCACGCATTTCTAAAGATGAAGGACTAAATTGGTCTAAAGTTTCAAAGAGGGACTAATTCCAAATTTCACTGAAACTTGACGGACCAAAAACATATTTAACCCTATTTTGTAATATTAAAAATAATTTATATATTTATTTTTATAAATAAAATTGTATACTTAAAATCTTAATAAAAAATATTATTATTATTATTGAGCTTCTCAAATACTCTTTGAAATTCACGAGCAAAATTCTCACTCTCGATCTGCACTTTCAAAAACAAGGCCATCCTCGGTTGCAAAACCCTAAACACTCTAACCTCCTCCTCACAATCAAACTTGTGCGTCGACAGCCACGACACATTCCTATCGGCACTACACCATTTTTTACTTTAGACCACACTAAACTAGCCCACATGTATAAAAGTGTTGCCTAAACATAGAAATGACCACAAATATATAAGTGTGGCTTAAAACTACTAAAGCCAACATTTTAAAAATAATTGATTATTTAGGCAACATTTTTTTTAGAAATTGCCCACAAAAAATGTGGGATGCCCAACCCTAAACACTCCAACCTCCTCCTCACAATCAAACTCGTGCGTCGACAGCCACGACACATTCCTATCGGCACTACACCATTTTTTACTTTAGACCACACTAAACTAGCCCACATGTATAAAAGTGTTGCCTAAACATAGAAATGACCACAAATATATAAGTGTGGCTTAAAACTACTAAAGCCAACATTTTAAAAATAATTGATTATTTAGGCAACATTTTTTTTAGAAATTGCCCACAGAAAATGTGGGCAAAACAATGAAATTGTGGCTTCTTTATTGTGTTGTTTCCTTATCAGTTATACTATACACTATGAATCTTCTTCATACCTACAGATTAGGCAATGCTGGAATGGCAACAACTAGAAAACCATTGCGTAAAATAGGAATAAGCCACAATTATTTTTATTGTTGCTTATATAGTGAGTTTAATTTGCCTTAAACTTAGAGAGTACACAAAAAAATGTTGTCTATTTGTTTTAAGTAATATGGTAGCAAATTTTGATAGTTTAGACCACATTTTTTAAATTATGATAATTTAACTTTAAATAGTTATAAATTACAATCATGTGACCTAATTAAATTATTGTAAGATGGATCAATTGTCTTGTGGTGGAGGGTAGTTGGGCCAAGTCATAATCAAATCATGACATTTTGGTTGCTACAATCTTAAGAAGAAAGAGTTACACTTTAACTATTAGTTATAGCTTTTGGCTTAATAATATGCGCTTAATTCGATAATTGGTATCAGAACCAAGGTCACGAGTTTGATTCTCAATGAGACAATTGTTCAAGGAGAGATTAAATAATTATGTTCTAAACATAAACGCAATAATTAAATAATAATTGCCTAAAAGAATACACAACATTTTAAATTGTGTTGCATAAAACTATGAAAAAACATCTTGGCTAAAAAGCGTGGTCTATTATTTTCTTTTAAGATAATGGTTTTCAAAATTGTTGTGACCCTAGGAAAAATATCATTGTCTTTGAGCAATGGCCACAATTGAATACTCCACGGTTGGAAAACCAGGGTAAAATCGTTGCCTAAACTTATGACCATGGTTTTTTTAGTTTAGAAAACATTTTTGAGTTGTTGTTTAAACTACAAAATGGTGTAGTGTGGCCGCCTCTTGCCGAGTATCTCCACTGTTATCCGGTCAAACTCCTCACTATTGTTGTCGTTGAAGAAAATTTCTGGCATTGTCCCTTCGTCACACCAACAACCTCCATGCTGGAGAGGTTAAACTCCGTCACTCAATGTTTCTCGCCACCGCCGTCGTTATCGTCTTGCACAGGTTGGCAAGTTGAGGAGATGCACTTCATGATGATCCTAATTATCTCTATCGGTGAGAGCGGTGATCATCTCAGTCGCCCTGCAAAGGCACTGGGGTTTTTTTGTAATAATATTGTCATGTTTTTCATCTTCTCTTATGCTTTCTTGTCTTCGCTCTCTCTAATTAGGTAATTAGGCGCTCAACCAACATCGTGGTTAAACCCTTATTTTCTCCAAAGGTATTATTAGTGTTGTTGTTTTTGCAATTGTTGAATCTCTGGTTTTGGATTTTGACTTAATTGTTGAGATCAAACAATAATTAAAGAAATGTAGATTACATATACTTTTAATTTTCTTTATTAGAACTATTACTCTTATTATTAATATTGTTGTTGTAAAATTTCACATATTTCTCCCAAATGTTTAGCATGGTTTTATTATATTTTTTAGTCACCTTGCTACAATTTTGTTAGGGATTAGTTAGGGATAACTTGTTACAATTTGTTAGGGATCAGTCAGGGGTTAATTAGCAATAAAATTTGCTATGAATCAGTTAGGGATTAATTAGGGATAAAGTTAGCTAGGGATCAACTAAGGATTAGCTAGGTATCAGCTAGGGAAAAATTTGCTAGGGATTAGTTAGGAAAAGAATTGCAAGGGATCAACTAGGGATAAAATTAGTTAGGGATCAACTAAGGATTAACTAGGGATAAAATTAGCTAGGAATCAACTAGGGATCAACTAGGGATAAGCTAGGAAAAAAATTTGTTAGGGATTAGCTAAGGAAAAAATTTGCTAGGTATCAGCTAGGGATTTAATTTGCTATAGATCAACTAATCCTAGCTAGGGATATTAACATGTTTTTTAAACAAGCAAGCTTGAAGCAAAGAATTGATAAAGCCAAGTGCATGAAGATCATAGGTGTTTAATGAAGATTGATGAAGATCCACTTGAAGATTAAGTTTTTGTGTGTTAAATATGAAAATAACATGTTAAATATAATGTTTTGGTGTTATATCATGTTGGTAGGCTATATGACATAGCTTAATGTCTTGTGTGCCTTAGTGTGTCTTTTTTAATCGGTTAAAATGGGTTTTAACAGGTTAAAGACTTGCGGTATATAGTTTCTGATATGAATGCATTCAGTCAATTGAATTATTTTTCAATCGACTAAATTCACTTAAGTCAAGTGAAATACGCTGATTGTAAAGAAAATTCAATCGACTGATTTCATTTAAACCAAACTATATATGTTGTGTTTTCGAGAGTAGAGGTACGTTTCTGAGTTTTTAAGCACAAAACTTTGTCATTCTTCTTTGGAAAACTCTCTATCTCTCTGCAATACACAGCAACAACTCGTTGTTTGAAGATCTTGGTTGATCTTGAAGCATTTTGACTTATGAGTAACTCTAAGCACACATGTATGGTTGGCTAGGGACAACCACCATCAGGTTTGGATGTTCTTGTGCCTTTGGTTAGTTTGCCTAATGTCATCTCAGGTCTATAAGTGTGATTCTTACAGGGTGTGTGTCTAGATTATTGTGAGTCAAAAATCTTGTGAGTTTCTTTGTTCAAAAGTATAATCTTGGTGTCTGATTTGTAAAACATTTGAATATGTCAACACCCAATTTCGTCCGAGTAACAAAATAAAATTTCGACTTTGATAATATTTGGGAGAAGGAAAAAGTAGGAAAAGTGAACAATGATTTAAATATGGATATATTACTACTTTTACTTTCATCCTACATTTTTTTATTTTAATTTTATTTTATCTTATTGAATTTTATCTTGTTTCTTATTTAATTTAATTTTATCTTTATTTTATTTTATTTTTGTAATTTTGATTTTTATTTGATTTTTGTTTATTTTTATTATTTTGTTTTGTTTTATTCTTTTTTAAAAAATATATATATACTCAAATATAAAGAGAAAAAAATGAAAATGATGAAAAAAAAAAGAAAAGGAAAAAAATAAAAGTCAATTCATTTTGAAAGTGTCGAGTCACCCTCCTTAGTATTTATCATTTCTTACTTTTACTCTGCTTCTGAGTCTTCACATGAAATAGGAAGGTTGGTATTTGGTCATCACTGCTGCAACAGCCATGGTCAGCAGTTAGAGCTATGCAGCTATGTTAGAGTGGCAAAACGGCAGCCCGCTGGATGCTTTCGCCTTTTTTCAAAATATTCATAAAGATGATGAATGAAAGGGGAAAGAGGGAAACGACTCTTTGTGGGGAACTGGTTGGAAGTACTAAAAGCACGGGACTGGAAAAGGATATACATCCGAACAGAGAGCGGAAGCAGGAAAAAGGGATTCATATGCTTCTTTCACGAGAGGACATTTTGGGGCCAACAGAGAGGAAAGAAAGGAGAGAAGCATAGTAAGATCATGGAGAAGGCAGCAAGCATTAGAAAAGAAAAGGGAAGAAAATCGTTTGATTTTCTAACCACCTCACCCTCAATCTATCTCGCCATCATCAGCATCACGCTCTCACCTCCATCCTCTACAACCTTATCATCTCTCAATCTTCCATCTTCATTAATAAAACTACCCATGTCCTCTGTTTTGATCACAGTACGCACTCCCAACTGTCATTTTCCATTATCATCTTCCATCACCTTCAACCTGCAATCAGAAAAATCAAGCAGACCTACTTCACCGTCATTCTTCATATTTTGTTAAATCCCAAACAGCACACAAACCCCCACATTTTTCCCAATCACATGCATCCAATCGGAACAGAGAAAAAAAAAAGAATTGAAGCAATCGTCGGTGGTTTCGCACAAAGGACTGGCGTGCAAACTGGTGCTAGGGTTGGGCTACGTTGATGTGAGAAGACAGAGAACTGAACTAGAGTCTCCAGTGGTGTTCCTTGTTCACGGAAGTGACGCTGTGATGGCGGTCTTGGTCGCGGGAAAGCGGAGGCCACTCGAGTCACGCCTGGGGAGAGTGAGCGAAGGTCGAGCATCCATGGTTTCCCGACGTCGACACCCTTGGAAGCTCGTGTCGCCGGTGGTGCCTTCGGCAAGCTACGACGAGGGCGGCAAACTCTTGGTCTTGGTTGATCACAAAGATGCGACGAAGAAGCCCTGACCGAGAAAGGAAAGCGGAGTCGAAACTGCATCGCCGACGTTGGCCTTTACCAGCCATGGGGGGCAGCGATGCCGGCGATTGCAGCTCCAGAGGTTCGGCTAGGCGGAGGCTCGATGGGGGTTGCAGCTGTTTGAGTTCGGAGGAGGAGGCAGAGAAAGGATATGATATTTGGAAGAGAGGTTTAGATTAATTAGGGTTAGAGAAGTTTGGGTTTGTCTCCTTCGTACACCCCCTTTTTTTAATCACTGCACCTCCATTAGTTTGTGTTGTTCCTGATGTATATTTTTACTCTGTGCACCCCTGTTATTTGCTAGCATCACCCTCCTTTTTGGTTTGGACTGGTTTGCTGTTACTGATTGTACCCTATGTTTCACTACACACACCTCCAGTAATTACTTCCTGCACCCTTAAGTTTACTGACTCCACCACAAACTTGTGTTTTACTCCTCCTCTTTTGGGCTTGTTCCATATTTTACTCACCTCACCACGACCTTTAATAAACACACCTCATTTACTTCATGTATCTCCCACTAATTACACATGTACTCTCATATGTTGTTTTTCACTTTTATCATTCTTAAATAATTTCATCCTTTTATTTATTTAATTTTTTTATATATATTTGAAAATTATAAAAATTACAAATACAGAAAAAATCAAAAAAAGGATCTCTTACTTTTTTTATTGTATTTGTCCGGCTACTCGTGTCGTGTGACATTTTCTTCCAAATAATTCAAAAATACTAAAATATTATTCTTTCCCTTTTAGTGTCTGTCCGACCGCTCACGTCGTGTGACACATACTTTTAAGTAATTCAAAAATACAAAAAAAAATATATAAAATTTCAAAATATATAAAATTTCAAAATATAAAAACATCAACATTTTCAAACAAAATATCTTTTTAAGAACTACGTGATCCTTGATTCTCCATTGTGAGATATGTAGGAGCAAGGTCAGTCCTTGTCGGGTTCACCTCCAAAAAAATCAAATCATTTTCCAAATTGTTTTCCAAATTGTTTCTTCTAAAGAACTACGTAACCCTGATTTCTCATTTTGAATGAGAATACGTAGGACTAAGGTTAACCCTTGTCGGGCCCAAAAAATTAAAAAAATATATTTTTGTTTCTTTTTAGTATTTTTATCTCATTATTTTTGGGGAAAATTAACATTTTGAAAACCACGTCAACTTTTCATTTTTAATTAAAGATACAGCCCTCGGGCGTGCGCTGTAGGGTGCTAACACCTTTCCTACACGTAACCGACTCCCGGATCTAAAATCTGGTTTTTCGTAGACTTGTTTTATTTTCATGGTTTTCCATAGTTTTCCAGAATAACTATGGTGGCAACTCCAAAATATCTTTTTAAACCCGTTTTCTTTTTTGGTTCGTCATCCCGTCGCGATTTCGATTGCGACAGAATATAATGGAAACCAGGCTCAGGTTGTCCTGGTAAACTAGATGTAGCTCTGTGATTGAGTTAATCAGTATAAAAATAATTGTGAAATTCTCTCTCCCTCATCTCACTCACTTTGAATCTCTTTACAAACTCAAGAAAATCAAACAATTCATTCTTTGGTGTTATATAATGCGTTCTCGTGTAATCTGAGGTTGTATACTTGTTAAAAATATTGATTGGAATAAGTCTTGTATGTAAAAGATTGTTGTTTGAGTTAAATCTGTGAATTAAGCATTTTGCATAAATCTTTAGTATTTTAGCCGACTGATTTGTCTTTTTAATCGATTGTTTCATAGCTCAAGAACAAATTAGTCTATTGTTTTATTTTTTTGAAACGATTGAAAGTGTACTGGTCTGTTGCTTTTACATCCTAACTTTCCAGTCTATTTAATTCAATTGAACAAAGTTTTAAACTTTCGAAAAAGTTTTAAATAGCCAATTCAACCCCTTCCCTTCTTGGCTTAAATCACCATTTCAAAACTAACAATTGGTATCTAGAGCAAGGTTCTTGAAAGATATTCAAGTTTGATAAAAAATCTTTTGAAATGGCTAAAAATAAAGTCCCTTTTGCTGAAGGTGCCTCTATTCATAGACCACCTATGTTTTGTGGCTTAAACTATCAGTTTTTGAAAGTAAGGATGCAAATTTTCATTGAATCTATAGACAAAGGGATTTTAGATGCAATAGTTAATGGACCATATACTCCTAAATTTCTTGTTGAAAATAAGCAGGTGGACAAGCCTTGGATTGAATGGACGGATGAAGAAAGGAGAAGAGCTCAATATGATTGCAATGCCAAGAATATCATCACTTCATCTTTAAGTATGGATGAATTTTTTAGAGCCTCCCAATGTAAGAGTGGAAAGGAAATATGGGATGCTCGAAAGGTAACACATGAGGGGACGAATGAAGTGAAGAGAGCAAGGAAGCATGCCTTGATTCAAGAGTATGAGCTTTTCAAGATGCAAAAAGGAGAGTCTATAGCTGAAGTTCAAAAGAGGTTCACTCACATAGTCAACCATCTTATGGGTCTAGGCAAAGAATTTAACAAAGAGGAGCTAAACATCAAAGTGCTAAAGTGTCTTGATAGAAATTGGCAACCAAAGGTGACTGCCATATCTGAATCCAAAGATTTATCCATCATCACCACAGCTGCACTATTTGGCAAAATAAGAGAGCATGAGATTGAAATACAAAGGCAAAGTGAGCTTGAATCAAATGAGAAAAAGGTAAAAACCATAGCCTTGAAGGCTAGCTCTTAGAAGAGTGATGAAACCGAGGAAGAGGTTGCTTAATCAAGTGATATTGAGAACTTCAATCTACTAGTCAAGAGGTTTGGGAAGTATCTCAAGAGGAAAGGCAACAAAGGTAATCAAAAGAGGTACATTTCTAAACAAAATGATTCAAGTAATACTTCTAAATTCTTATGGTATAATTGTGGAAAGCAAGGACATATCAAGATTGAATGTCCTAATGTTAACAAAGAGAAGGAGAAGGTTGGTTATAGGAAAAAGGAGAAAAAGACCAAGAAAAGACATGCCTACATAGCTTGGGAGGACAATGATGATTCAATAAGCACTTCATCTCAAGAAGGAGGTGAAGAAGAAAATCTACGCCTCATGGCTGGACATGAATCATCCTCATCAAGCTAAGTGAGTTTCTCGTCATCTAAAGATAAAAATGATTATTATCAATTATTGCATGACTTTGAAGAATTGCATAGTGAGGCTAACAAAATTGTTGTCATGAACAGCTAAAAGGATTAAATAGATGGCTAGAAAATAGAGTTAGCCAACTAGAATCAGAAATAGTCAACTTAAAAACTAATTTCGAGCATTTGGAAATGATTTACAGTAATTCAGTCGATTGATCTGAAAAATAGTTGGCTAGAAAACCTTGTCAAAACTACACTAGTTTGAAAATCAAAAGAAATATCTTTTGAAAACTTGTGCACAGTTCACAAGAGGAAAAGAAAACCTGGAAGTTGTGTTTGGCTCTCAAAATTGTATTTTTGGGAAGGCTAGACTTGGTTACACACATATCCATGAAAAGAAAGCCAAGAAGTTCTCTAGTTTCTTTTCTAAGAGTGAGCCAAATGATATGCCATTCATTTCTTACAACTATTGTGTAAAGAAAGGTCATGTTCTTAAGAATTGTAATGCTAGAAAATATTATGTAAGGGATTTATGAAATGGATCCCAAAAGGATCTAGAAAGGCATAACCATGTTAGACCCAAATTATCAAAGGGTATCATGTAATGCTATGTTGTTTTGCATGTCATAAAACAAGAAAAGAAAGACCTATGGTACCTAGATATTGGCTGCTCGAGGCATATGACTGGTGATAAGTCCAAGTTTGCAAAGTTAGAACTAAAGCAAGAAGGCTTTGTGACTTATGGTGACAATAACAAAGGAAGGATACTTGGAAGTGGTGTCATAAGCAATGGAGCCTCATTCAACATCCACAACATGCTTCTAGTTGAAGGGTTAAAGCACAATTTGATAAGTATAAGCCAATTATGTAACAAAGGTTTTAAAGTTGTGTTTGAACCAAACCATTACCTTATATATGATGTTTGTGGTAGCACTGTGTTGGTAGGAAAGAGAGTCAACAATATATACTTGTTTAATCTGCATCATGCATCATTTAGCATTCATTGTTTGCTTACAAAAGAGGATGATAGTTGGTTATGGCTAGGAGGCTTTATAACATACACATGCATCATTTGAATCGGCTAAATAGAAAATAGTTGGTTGAAGGGCTACCAAAACTTAAGTTTGAGAAGGATAGGATATGTGAAGCATGCCAAAGGGGAAAGCAAACAAAGGTTTCCTTTAAACCCAAAATTGTATTTCAATTGAAAGACCCTTAGAATTTCTTCACATGGATCTATTTGGTCCTTCTAGAACTATGAGTCTTAGTGGTAACTACTATGCATTAGTTATTGTTGATGATTTCTGTAGATTTACATGGACTTTATTTCTAGCTGCCAAGAATGAAACCTTTTATGCTTTTAAGAAATTTGCCAAGGTTTTAGAAAATAAAAAAGGTTCTAAAATAGTCTCTCTAAGGAGTGATCATGGTGGAGAGTTTCAAAATGAAAAGTCTTAGCATTTTTGTGAAAAACATGGTATAAAGCATAACTTTTCAGCTCCTAGAACTCCACAACAAAATGGAGTGATTGAGAGAAAGAACATATCATTAAAGGAATTAGCTAGAACCATGCTTAATGAAACCTCATTGCCTAAGTACTTTTGGGCTATGTAGTCAATACAACTTCGTATGTTTTAAATCGTGTGTTGATAAGGCCAATTTTAAAAGAAAACACCTTATCAGCTAATCAAAGGTAGAAGGCCTGCTCTAAATCACCTAAAAGTATTTGGTTGCAAGTGTTTTATCTTAAATAATGGAAAAAAACAACTTGGCAAATTTGACTCAAAAGCGAATGAAGGCATCTTTTTAGGTTATGCCATAAATAGCCATGCGTATAGGATTTATAACAAGAGACTAATGATTGTTGAAGAATATGTGCATGTCGTTTTTTATGAAACTAACCCAGTGTAGTAAGACCAAAGGCCTAAGATTGCAGATGAAGAAGATATATTGTAGGAAAAGCAAACTGCTCCAGAATTGAAATCTGCTGCAGGAAATCAGCCAGCTAAAAAGAAAATTCAGTCGATTGAAAAAGATGCAGACAACAACTTACCCAAGGAGTGGATTGAACCTAGGGGATTATCAAAGGACAACATAATTGGTGACATAAAACAGGGAGTATCCACTAGACGCAAGCTTGTATTCTTTGACATTGTTGCATTTGTTTCTCAAGTTGAACCTAAGAATGTGAATGATGCATTATGTGATAGTAATTGGGTTGTTGCTATGCAAGATGAACTTAATCAATTCACTAGGAATGATGTGTGGTTTCTTGTTCCTAAAACAGATGTAATGAACGTGATTGGTACTAAATGGGTGTTTAGGAATAAAATGGATGAAAATGGTAACATTGTAAGGAATAAGGCTAGGCTAGTTGCTAAAGGTTATAATCAAGAGGAAGGTATTGATTTTGATGAAACATATGCACCTATAGCTAGGCTAGAAGTCGTGAGGTTATTGTTAGCATATGCATGCATGTGTAATTTCAAACATTCTCAAATGGATGTAAAAAGTACATTCTTGAACGATTTCTTAAATGAAGAAGTGTATGTATCACAACCCCTTGGCTTTGAAGATCACCTATATCCTAATCATGTTTCCAAATTGAAAAAGGCTTTATATGGTTTAAAACAAGCACCACGACAGTGGTATGAGAGGTTAAGCAACTTTCTTTTATCTAAAGGATATGCTAGAGGTGCGCTTGATAAAACATTTTTCATTAGAAAGCATGCAAGTGATGTAATACTTGTTCAAGTATATGTAGATGATATAATCTTTGGATCAAATAATAACTTCATGTGTGAAGAGTTTGTTGCAGCTATGTAGGGAGAATTTGAGATGTCAATGATGGGTGAGCTAACCTACTTCCTAAGGCTGCAAGTGAAGCAACTCAAGCATGGAACATTTTTAAGCCAGACAAAATACTATTTTGACCTACTGAAAAAGTTCAAAATGGAGGATTGCAAAGAGGTTGCCACTCCAATTGCTACAATTGCCTTATGGATGCAGATGAAGCTGGATAACAAGTTGATTCAACCAAATATAGAGGGTTAATTGGTTCTTTGCTATATCTAACCACTAGTAGGTCGAATATCCAATTTGGTGTTTGTTTGTGTGTAGGGTTTCAATACAATCCAAAGGAATCGCACTTCAAAGCTACAAAAAGGATTCTCAAGTATCTGACAGGGACAACTAATGTTCGATTATGGTATCCTAATGAATCTAACATTGTTCTTAGTGGTTTTTCAGATTCTGACTATGCAGGGTGCAAATTGAGTAGGAAAAGCACAAGTGACATGTGCCATCTACTTGGATCAAGCCTAATCTCATGGAATAGCAAGAAGTAAGCATGTGTAACACTATCTACAATTGAGGTTGAGTACATATATAGCAGTTGGACATGGATGTGCTCAAAGCATATGGTTGAAGCATCAACTTATGGATTATGGTGTAAAGTTAGAAAAGGTTCCTCTTTATTGTGATAATACAAGTGCAATTAACCTAACTAAGAATCCAATTCAGCATTCTAAAACTAAACACATTGAAATCAGGCATCATTTCATAAGGGATCATATTCAAAAAAGTGATATTGAAATCATGTTTGTGAAAACTGAAAATCAATTGGCGAATTTATTGCACGTGATAGATTTAATAAGCTTAGAACTGAATTAGGTATTCTTGACATGAAGAATGTATGTTGATATCCGTTTGGCTTGTTAATTTTATTAGATCATGTGTGTGTTGCATTTAAAGTGATAAAATCTACATAGTTTGTGAACTACCAGAATTTCAATCAGCTAAATTTGTAAATTCAACAAATATTTCACTTAAACTATCAAAATCTACATAATTTGTGTTTTGGAACTGTTTCAATCTACTAATTCTTAAAAAATAGCACATATATTTCATTTAAATTGGTCTTACATGAATTTCGTGAGATTTGAAATTTTTATTCAGCTAAAACTGCCAAATCAACACATAGATTTCACTTAAAATTGTCACTACACCAAAAATCAGTTGTCTAGTATAGTTTTAGTCAACTGACTTTGTATTTTTATGTGTTAAAATCACATATGTTGATGTAGATTTGCTTGAATTGATTTTAATTTATTGACCCAGTCTAACTATCCATCACATGACTATGTTTGGACTGTAGTACCATGTAACAACTATTACATCAGCTAAAATCAACTTTTCAGGTTGCATTGACCATAAAGTGCTTTAATTACATGATTTCCAATGTGCATGCATTATATATGAACTGTTTGTGAGTGGATTGTTCATAAAGGCATGGGAAACACATCATTGCATACTCTGATACAAATTCCCTCACATTTAATTGATTGTGATTTCCTGTACTGCATTGAAACCAGAAAATTTGTACAAATTAATTGACTAATTTTGAAAATTAACATGTTGATTCTATAAATACTTGCATAAGCATCATGCGTTGGCATTCCTATTTGTTAGCAAGAGCCAAACCTACAATTCACCATGCCTAGAAGACAGCAAACAACCCCCTCAAATGATGAAAACTCCACCCCACCTACTATATCCTCTCCCAATGCCTTGAATCATGGAAGGCTCGAAGTATGGTTTGAAGGGCACGAAGACAGCATTCAAACCCTCTTGATTGAAATCAATAGGAAGCAAATAATCCTTCGTAAGGTGATACACATGTCATGGCTAAAGGTAGAGAACTTTGGCACCTTTGAGAAACATCTCAAAGCTCAAAAATTGAAGATATTCCTTGAGCTTTCAGGCAAGATGTATCTAGATTTGGTGAAGGTGTTCTATGCCAACCTCAAGTTCAGCAATGGCATTCTTAAAACAAGTGTCAAAGGTGTGGAGATGGAAATCACTAGGCAAACATGGAAGGATGTGGCTGGCCTAAGGCAAAAAGGTATGCAAGTTCGCAAGGGTGAAACTAGTGTAGTAGATGAATTCAACAAGGTGCAATACTTCAACCAATGTGTGCGTAATCATGGTGAGCAAACCAGAAATTTTCATGTGGGGAGGCTACGTGTGGAGGAAAGGGTATTAGCCATGGTGGTGACCAAGATCATCATGCTTAGGGGGAGCAATTAGTCAACCTTGAATGAAGGTGATCTTGTGGTGATGTACTACATTCAAAATGGTGTTATGGTGATTGGACATACACCATTCGTGACCACATGATGAAGGGAAAGAGGCTCACGGATTTCAAGCTTCCTTATATGGTGCTCATTTCCAAGTTCATTAGGCACTTTGGTTTGGATGTCGAAGGAGAGCTTGAGGAGTCTACTGGTCTTCTAAATCATGTTTCCACATTGAATATGCACAAGATGGGATTCACCAAGATAGGAAACACTTGGTTGGTTGCAGGAGATCATGGTGCAAATATTGAAGTTGGAGCCAATGACCATGAAGCGAGAATTAATGGAGGAAACCAAGGGGAAGATGAACCCCAACCCATGGTAATTGAGCTTTATAACCCTCTTGAGAACACTGAACCTGCATACTCCCAGTTTGAGAGGATGGTCCTCAACCAGCTTTAAGATCTCAACATGGCACAAAATGCACACCATGCTTATTGCACAACAAGGTTTCAAGACTTGGATGATCAACTACATAACGTTCATGACCTCCTCTCCAATGTCTACAACAGAGACAACCCTAGGAATGAGTGAAAAGGATGGCTCATAGGTCATGTATTGCATTTTTGTGCTACATTTTGTGTTTGTCTGTCTGCTTTAGTTTTTTAATCGGCTATTTTCAAATTTCAATCGACTGATTATATCAGTCCCAGCTTCATGATCTATTTTTCCTTTTTGTTTTTCTTCTTGTGTGTTTGTATTCGTATTAGGTGCCTTGATACACCTTTATGTTATTGATTTAATGAAAATTTTCATTTTTCCAAATGGATTTATGCATTTACTTTCTTTTGATGAATCCAAAGGGGGAGAGAAATGAGTAAATTTGAGTTTAATTGGAAAACCTGAATGAAATCTGCTGAAACAATGTAATATTGCAAACTTAATCTAAAATTTGATGATTAATCACATTAGTGATATGGGGAGCATATGCATAGGTGATATGTATGTATGCTTTTGTGCTTTTGCGCTTTTGCTTGGATGTATGTTTGGTATTTTGGTATCTTGTATACAAAAGATTTTTCAGGTTTCTCTATGGATCTTAGCTCATCAATTCAACTCGAGGATGTTGGTTTCATCAATTCAGAGAGAGAATGTTAGCACAAGCAAGCTTGAAGAAAATAATTGATAAAGCCAAGTGCATGAAGATCATAGGTGTTTGATGAAGATTGATGAAAATCCACTTGAAGATTAAGTTTTAGTGTGTTAAATATGAAAATAACATGTTAAATGTAATCTTTTTGTGATATATCATGTTGGTAGGCTATATGACATAGGTTAGATGTCTTGTGTGCCTTAGTATGTCTTTTATAATCTGTTAAAATGGGTTTTAATAGGTTAAAAGGCTTGCATTATATAGTTTATGGTGTGAATGCATTCAATCAGTTGAATTATTTTTCAATCGACTGATTTCACTTAAGTCAAGTGAAATCAGTTTCAATCGACTGATTTCATTTAAACCAATATATATATATGTTGTGTTTTCGATAGCAAGTGTACGTTTATGAGTTTTGAGCATGAAACTTTATCATTTTTCTATGGAAAATTCTCTCTCTGCAATACATAGTTGCAACTCGTTATTTGAAGATCTTGATTGATCTTGGAGGCATTTTGGCTTGTGAGTAGCTTAAAGAACACATGTATGGTTGGCTAGGGACAATCACCACTAGGTTTAGATGTTCTTGTGCCTCTGGTTTGTTTTCCTGATGTCATCTCAGGTCTGTAAGTGTGATTCTTGCAGGATGTGTGTCTATATTTTTGTGTGAGTCAAAAATTTTGTGAGTTTCTTTGTTGAAAAGTGTAATCTTGGTGTGTGATTTGTAAAACTTTTGAATATAGTGGTGTGATTAGCGAGTGAACCAGTATAAAAACAATTGTGCAATTCTCTCTCCCTCATCTCACTCACTTTGAATCTCTTTAAAAACTCCAGAAAACCAAACAATTCATTCTTTGGTGTGATTTAATGCGTTCTTGTGTAATATGAGGCTATATACTTGTTAAAAATATTGATTGGAACAAGTCTTGTATATAAAAGATTGATGTTTGAGTTAAATCTGCGAATTCTACATTCTGCATAAATCTCCAGTATTTTAGTTAACCGATTTGTCTTTTTAATCGATTGTTTCATAACTCAAGAACAAATTAGTCTGTTGTTTTATTTTTTAACTGATTGAAAGTGTATTGGTATGCTGCTTTTACATCCTAACTTTCCAGTCTATTTGATTCAATTGAAAAAGAGTTTTAAGCTTTCGAAAAAGTTTTAAATAGCCAATTCAACCCCCCCCCCTTCTTGGCTTAAATCACCATTTCAAAACTAACTATGATTGCCTTGCCATTTAGCTACCTATAATTTAGCTACGGAATAATCCCTAGCTAATCATTCGCTAATCCCTTGTAAAACCATTTTGTGAGAGATTAGCGAGTGATTAGTTAGGAATTCTTACATTGCAAATACATTATTTTTTTCATAGTGAAGGGTACTTCAAACAAGTTTAGAGTTTGCATATTTGATGCGATTGATGATAACTTATGATACTATACTTATATATGTAGAATATAATTTATATATTAAAAATTTTGTAGGTCATTTCTTTATGTTTATCTAACATAGGTAAAGAAAACAATTTATTTGAAATTTTTTTAGCTTTGCTTGAAATCTTTAATTAGATTTTTATAATTTAAAATATATTTAATCTATTAAAATGTTCTTTTAAATTTTTTGGATTTGAAATGAAAAATATTTTAATAATTTGAATTTGTTATTTTACTTCGATATTTAAGCATTTGAATTTAATTACGTCACTAAATTTCACATTTTAATGATCTTAATGGATTAGCATTTATTAGAATGTTTAGATAAAAAAAAATTCATTAAACGCGCAACTATATATGCAAGATATTTCAAGCAACCCTTAAATAATCTATTTGTAAAAGTTTTATAATTTTTCCAAAACTTTGAGATAAGTTTTGTAAGTGAAAAAACACTTGTTAAAGATGTTATATTGACTTAATGACATAAATATATTGAGCAAATCAAATTGAAATCGTATTTTTCCCTTTTTTAACATATTAAGTTCAAACTAAAACAACACAGGTTCTGAAAGAGAGATTAATAGAGCATAAGACTTTCTAGCAAAAGTATTATAATCTTTAATAATAAATAATCTAAAGAGCAAGAACAACATAATGTTTTATTATTGGTTTATCCTAATATTTTGGACTATGTATAGTTCTTCTTTAAGAAACTCTTAAAGGGTTCCACGATCAACCATTGATTACAAACAAAATGCACAAGATACTCTTCACAACACAAGTAAATAGATCACTACAATATCCCTTTTTGATATTTCCATGAGACTAAGAACTTCAAATATTTTTTCCATAACTTCTTACTACAACCAAAACAAAGGTTGAATACTAGGGATAACTTTTGTACAAAGAATTCACAACATGGCCTTCTTATAGGGGTGTTACTTCGTAAGAAGAAAGATACTATAAGTTACACTTACTCTCAATGTTTCTTCTACTATGGTGCTTTCAACCTTTATAACTTTTTTATTTTACTCACAAAACCTAAGATTAAAACACATTATTGGTATGTAACAATAGAGTGCATCATCAACAACATAAATTCCACCTATACATATTTATTTTTGGTGTCATTATATCAGTAATTGAGCAAATGATGTCATCGATAGTAGAAGAAAATAAAAAGGATATTATATCATTAATTTATCATTATTATTTCTCTTTGTATGTTAGTTCAAGTATGCAAACCTCAGATTCATGTGATCAAGTAAAAAGAGTATATCCAAATATAACAGAGAATAGGAAAATGATAAAACTAAAACTAACTAAGTTAAAAACTAAGTTGAATAAGGATGCATAAATTCATGTGTTTACCAAATAAAAGTGGAAAGTGGAAAGAAAAACTGGATTTTAAAAAATAATTAAATTTAGTATTCAAAAAGAGGTTGAGAAATATAAGCAAAGTGAAATTTATTCATTTATTAGTTTAATTGAGGAATATAAAATGATATAAAACCAAAACTAAACAAAAATTAAACACAAAAGAAATTATATGATATTGGGCAAATAATAACATTTATTAAGAAGTGAATTTTAAGTCTAATTCAGTCTTACAAAACTGGTTTATCAAGTATGGTTTACAACCACTTATATACTGTAAGTTGATATACATTAAGCTGAGAAAACATTTTCTTTAAAATCGTTGTGCTTCATTGTAAACCTTCATGCTTATTCTGTCTTCAGACAATAGACTCAAACATGTCTTTGTTAGTGGCCTTCTGGTTAAGATTATTTCCAAAATCCATTCCTCCATATCCATATTGTTGAACAACTAGCACAGACGAGCGCGAACCAAAGTTGTTTGAAACCAAAATGTCCCCTATAACTCCAAGTTCTAAGCACTCACACCACTCCAACAAATTTGAGAAGACCTTAGAGTTCCTACAATTTCCTTGTCCAACTATGTAAATATCACAACCAAATTTTTCTATCTCATTGAGGACTGCAGGAATATCTTCACCACTATTAACATCCATCTCCGAGTAGGATATTAAATCATTATTGTTAACTGCTGTAAGTCTGAATATGCTTATATACTCTTCATCTAACTCTTTTTGTTTGTCTGTATCTATTACCGTAGATAATATCCCTTGTACTTCATCATGAATTGAAGCATCTACTTCTGCTGCTTCACCCAACAGAAGAATTCGAACCACTGAGAGTTGTGTTCCTGAACGTCTTGCCATCCTCCATGCAATGGCTAAGGCTTCACGATCATCAGGGCCCCCAACAAAGACCACACGAATATGAAGGTTCATTTTAGGAACTAACCCAAAATCGTGATCAATAAATATTCCCACAGAGCAAGGAGCACCTTGCATTACATTTTGGTTTATATCTTTGTATAAAACACTGGTTACTTCTAAAGTACCTTCTAAGGTTAATTGTTTGTGAAATGGAAGAAGAATTAAGCTTGTACGTTTCTCATCTGCTGAGTGGTATATGTCCTCATGAATAGTTGTATATGCTGACACCACATTTAAGGTCTCAACTCTAATAGCATCATATGTCTTTCCAAGTGCATCTAATGTGTTACGAATGCTTTCTAACTCTTCTTGTGACTTGGTTAGGTTTTGTTCTCCAAGTTGGCAACTAGGCTTCCCTATATGTGTAGCAACTAGGGCAGCAACACGTCTAGTAAGTTCGACAAGGTACAAGGCACAAACGTACACAGGGGAAACTCTCATGGCGTTAAAACATTCAACTAAGCTAATCACACTTGCAGCTTGGCGAGTATTATGAACACATGCTATAATTCGGAGCTCTACATCAAGTCTTAGTTTTTGTATGGTCTTTAGCTTGTTCTGTTCAAATCTCTGTCTTGGTTTGTAGATGACATTGATGATGGGAGACACAACTATGGTCATTAGAAGAACAGCAGAAGTTAGAACGGCATAGGTAGGTACAGAAAATATCTGCAATAACACATCACAAGAACTTATTGATTAGACTACAATTGTATATCTAAGAAACTAAAGTAATTAAATACAACGTTTTAAATAGATCAATACCATTTTATCCCAAGCAATGTTCAACATTATTAATGCCATGGCACCTTTATTATTCAAAATCAAGCCCAAGGCCAAACCATCTAGAATACGCATACCAAAGAAAAAGGTGACAAATAAAGTGCTTAAAATCTTTAGAGCACATAATGAGAGTATAATCACAATTGTAAAGGGCCAGCTTCCTTGGGAGAAAACTGCGATCAACATAAGTCTCATCCCAGTTCCACTAAAGAAGAGGGGTACTAAAAAGCCGCCAACAAAATCATCTGATATTGACATGAACAATTCAGCAAATTTCCCATGAGGTAAAATTAATCCAAAAACAAAAGCCCCAACAATGGCATGTGAACCAAGAAAATCTGAAATACATGAACAAGCTAAAACCCCCATCATTATAAAGAGTAATTGGTTATCATTCCATTCATCTTTGTCTGCCTTGCAATCAATAAACCATTGAATGAGTGGGCGTACCACAAAGATGCACACAACAATGAATATTATCGTGCATAACATAGTGTAGACAGCTCCTTTACCATTAATTGAAAATGGAACAAATAAAGTGAAAAGAATCCAACCATAGGTGTCACTAATCATGGCTGCTGTTAAAGCCTCTTTGCCAAGACCAGTATAAAGGAGCTTAAGCTCAGAAAGTGTGTATGCTACCACAGGAAAACCTGTAACGGTGAGAACTAAAGTCCAAACTATAAAAGCATTATTTGTACTTTCTTCAAGGGGAAACATCATACTATGTCCATAAACTTTTCGAAACAAAGCATATAAGCATGGCGCAACGAGTATGGGAAAGACGATCCCAGCAATTGCGATACTTGCAGCTTTCTTGTTCACATTTAGAATGGTATTTAAGTTCATCTCCAATCCACTAAGGAATGCATAATAAATGAGACCAACGTGGGAAAGGATCTCGACGTTGATAATCCCATTTACCGGAAAAATGAACTCAAAAATTGTTGTGAATCTTCCAAGTAATGGCGGTGTCAATAGGAAACCAACCTACATAATTATAATTTAGAATGCCCACACATTACATTGTTAGAATGCCATGTATCAGAAATTTGGAGATAAATTTAGTAAACAAAAAAACTTCAAAATTTATTTACTTACTGAGATTTGTGAAATGAGACGAGTTTGATGCAGAGGTTTGTAGATTATGGAAAATAGACGAGATAACACAACAACAAAAGCAATTTGAATGGCCAAAATAGGGAGCTCTGTTTTCAGGACTTTATCGGTTTTCCAAAATTGATTAGAATTAACTATAGATATGTTGTAACATGCAGGTATTGTGGTCGTCATTGTTCCTTTGATTTTGTAATTGATACACTTACTCTCGATGTTTCTTCTACTATGGTGCTTTCAACCTTTATATCTATTTTCTTTTTCTCATAGAACCTAAGATTAAAACACATTATTGGTATGTAACTACATAATACATCATCAATAACATAAACTCCACCTGTACATATCTATTTATGGTGTCACTTAACTTATTTTATGGTTAGTCTCATTTTCTGTTGGACATAACAAAAAGTCAAAATTTTCTAAAGTTACATATCTACATTATTATTTTAAACAACCACTTTATTAATGTTTTATAAAATATTTAAATCTTAAATATCTCAATTTAATATTTTATTAAAAATCAATTATCATTATTTAGATAAAATAGTTATCATTTTAATTTTCTATTGATAGCTTATATGGTTATATATCTTCCTTAATATAAAAGAACATGCAAGAATTAATTTTTGATTTTTTATGCACCGAAAAAATCAAGTAATTTTGAAAACGTTAAGCACACTGCCTCATACAAAGACAATAACATGCATTTTTCAGGTTGTTTATATTTGAAATGTATGTACAGAGAGAGAGTTAAGAGTGCATTGAATTTTTACTCTATCAATGAAATATATTAAAAACAATTTAAATATATTCTTGTTTTTGTATTTTATAAAAATATGTCATGTTAATTTTGATACATATGAATAAAATATTAAATAATTTTAAATTAATTTTGTAAACATAATTAATGTGAAATGAATTTTCAATTAAATTATAGATTTTAACATAAATTGCCCAATTAAGAATTATTGAATATTTTAGTAGATAACTTTTAATAATCTAAGTTATTTATATATTTTCTTTACAGAATTCAAAAAAAAATTTGAATTTTTTATTTTTCATCTATTAATCTATAAAAGGTTAGATATAGGGTGCACTTTATGTTGCAAGAAAACAAAAGTGATATAGTGCTCACATAAATTATTAAAATATCAATAATTTATATAAAACACGTTTTCATTAATATGATTATTTATAATTACATATTATTGAGATGAAATCTTGAAATTAAATTTGAGTATGATTTGGGTTGGGTTAGATTTGTAGTTATTCACTCCCAACATTATTATTCACTCACTCAAGTCAAATGGATAATGCTCTCAACATTTTTTTCAAATTTCTTTGAATAGGTGGGTTGATTTTTATTTGCTTAACGATACTTGAAACAAGTTTAGAGTTTGAAGATTTGATATGGAATTGATGATAACTTTATGTTAAAATTTTTGTAGGTGATTTGTTTATGTTTATTTAACATAGGGAAAGAAAACAATTTATTTGAAAACTATTTAGCTTTGTTTGAAATCTTTACTTCTATTTTAATAGATTAAAATATATTTAATCTATTAAAATGTTCTTTTAAGTTTTTTTGGATTTGAAATGAGAAATAATTTAATAATTTGAATTTATTTTTTTACTTGAATATTTAAGCATTTAAATTTCATATTGTTTTAGTGGATTAAGGACACTTCAATTTCAAATTTTAATGCTTTTAATGAATGGATTAAAATATTTAAACAAGACATTCCATTAAGATATTTATTCGAATGGATTAAAATTTATTTGAATGGATTAATTTATTTCAGCCAATCTTTATATAATCTATTTGTAAAAGTTTTATAATTTTTCTAAAACTTTGAGATAAGTTTTGTAAGTGAAAAAATAAGTGTTGAAAAATAAGTGTTGAAGTTGTTATTATGATCTAATGGCATCATTATATTTGAGCAAATATTTTTTCTTTTAAACATCTTAAGTTTAAACTAAAATAACATATCAGTTATAAAAGGAAGATTTATAAAGAGCATGAGACTTTCCGGCGAAAGTAGTATAACTTTTAACAAGAAATCATCTAAAGACCAAGAATAACATAATGTTTTTATTTTGATTTATCCTAAAATTTTGGACTATGTACAATTCTTCTTCAAGGAACATTCAAAGGGTTCCATAATAAACCACTGATTACAAAAATAAAAAGCACAAGATACTCTTGAACACATGAGTACATAGGTCACTACTAGTGGTAGATCATGGTAAGGGCTGGGAGGGGCCATTGCCTCCCAAATATTTTTGAGTTTTTTTTAAATTATATATATATTTTTGAAATTCTTAAAAAAATTTGAATTTTTTTTAAATTATAGGTAGTATATTTTAGAAATTCATGGAAATTAAATTGTTTGTCATTTTATTCCTTTCATAAAACACAACAATTAATGTTTAATAGATAATAAAACATAAAATTAAATATAATAAAGAATAAAAATATTTAGGTTTAATTAATCTTTTTTTCATTGTTTTCATCCAAAAATGTCAAGTTGATTCTCATACTTTTTCTAGTCTCAAATTGGTCCCGACTTTTAAAAAATCGATGCAATTTGGAACTTTTTGTTAAATTTATTAAAGCAGATCAAGGATTTTCATCAAGTTTGACATTAGGATTATGTTAATTAAACCAACAAAACAAACCATCTTTATTAACTGCACCAATTTTAATGAAAATTTATTTATCTATTTCAAGAAATTTAATGAAAATGACCAAATTGCATAAGTTTTTCAAAATTTAGAACCAAATTGAGGCTAAAAAGAACTAGAGGACCAACTTAACATTTTTGAACGAAAACAAGAACCAAAAGAATAATTAAATGAAATCTTTATTAATATATTTTTTATTTCCTTTCTCATTGTCTTGTTAGTTTTACACAAATTGTACTCATCTCTCACTCTCATGTTTTCTTTTTCTTTTTCTTTTTGAAGAAAAAAGGGAGTTAGATATAACCTCATTATTTTTTCTCTCATTTCTCATTTGTCCTATTTCTTTTTTGAAGCAAAAAAGATAACTATTTTATCTTACTCGATAATGGAATATTAATTTAATAGTTAACTTTGTTTATTTTTATCTCATAAGCCTTTGGTATATTCATTTTTTATGAATATAGAAGAAAAAATAATGTATTATGTGTTTTTCCATAACCATTTTTTAATTGTGACTTAACTATAATATATTTTTCTTTTAATAATTACGTCTCTTAATTTTTTATTAGATTATGATAAATTATTTTTTAATATTATTTAAAAAAATAGGTATATTGATGAAGAATAAAAGAATAAATTCATTGTTTACAAGTGAAAAAAAGAAAGTTATTCGTGAAGATGAAAACAAGATAGATTATACTTCTTCACAGTATTATACTAATGATCAAATTATCCAGTTAAAGAAACTATTTTTTGAAACATTGTATTAATGATCCAACAATCTAATGATCAAAGATTTATATTATTTATACCCCTCCAAAACTTTTGGTCAAGATCCACCATTGGTCACTACTATACCCCTTTTTGATATTCCCATGAGACTAAGAACTTCAAATATTGATTCATCTTATGGTAGAATTTTATTTCTTTTTTATTCCACATTTATCGTTTCTGCCTTGTAATATTTCATCACTAGCTTCAAATAGCCTTAACTTAGGTTGTTCACTTCGTAATCAGCTAGCTATGATTATTTCCATTAAACTTTACGGAACTAGTGAGTATATTGGAGCAAGGCAGTAATATCAAACATCATATTGAAGTCAAATGTCAAGGTGTTGGTCAAAACAAAAACCTACCAGACATCTGTATCAATAGGCAAACTTACATTCTCAAATCATGATAATGACTATAATTAAAACTATCCCATGATAATGTGACGTTATAATTTATCTTGGTTTGATTACTTTAGACCATTTTATGGTTTTTCTCATTCGTACAAAATTTGGTCTTATAAACCTTTGGTCAATTACCCCATTTGACTAGGTTTTCAAGGTTTAACTATTAATGTAATATTAGTGGTACTTGACTGATGTTTGTTTTTCCACATTAACATTGAGCATCTAACTAACTAATTTCTTAGCCGCATTTTGAGTGATTTTATTAATTAACATTATACTTGCATTGTTGTGGACAATAAGTGATTTTCCTGCATATAGAATGTTGGCTAAGAATTTTTGGTTTACGAAAATATAAAGAGCAATAGACCCTATAAATAATTAAACAATTTCCATACTCCAAAGAACTAAAAATGGAAGCATACCTAGATTGATCATTATTGGAAACGATAATAGTTTGGTATCTGGTCTTCCAACTATAGAGCACCCTAAGTTTCCTCTAGATTTTTTCTTCCTATGGGGAGAAAGAGAAAAGAACAAAATGAATTTGAACGCTCTCATATGGGGACCATAAATCCTTTAACTAGCCTTTGTTCGTTACTATTTCATGAAGATGTATTCCTAATTTGTCCCTTTCATCAAATTAGAATATCACGGTATCTACACAGTTAATATTTTCATGATATATATATATATATATATATATATATATATATATATATATATATATATATAACCATAGATATAATTAATCAGATCACTTTAATAAATTGGCTAATAAAATATAACAATCCTATCACATTTAATTATTGGGATAAATATGTTTTTGGTCCCTTAACTTTCAATGAATTTTGGAATTAGTCCATTTCGAAACTTTGAATTAATTTAGTCCTTCATCTTTCAAAATACGTGGATTTAGTCCTTTTAATCAAATTTTGTTGGGTTTATTTGATGTTTCGTACGCATTTCAGGATTGTCTTTGAGATGTTTATACTGTTTGACATATTTTTGCTTTAATGTTAAGTCAAATATTATTATGAAACACGCTTCAATGTCAAATAAACTCAACAAAATTTGATTAAAAGAACTAAATTCACGTATTTCGAAAGATGAATGACTAAATTGGTCCAATGTTTCGAAATAGACTAATTCCAGAATTTACTAAAAGTTAAGGGACCAAAAACATATTTAACTCTTAATTATTTACATATATATATATATATATATATATATATATATATATATATATATATATATATATATATATATATATAACAATATATAAAGATGATTCCCTCTTTTGCGTCCACATTTTAAAATATCAATTTTACCCTTTAAAATATAATTATTTATTAAATTTTTGAAAAATTGACCGTTACTTTTACAAACTTTTTTTTTTCTATTTATCAACAATTATTCTCTTATTTTTTCTTATATATTTCACTTTATTTTTAATAAATATAATTTTATTTTATATATTAACTTAATAACATTATATTATCATCATTTATTAATATAATATCATGTATATTTAAAAAATACGTACACACAAGCGTGACAATGATGTCAATGGAAGGGTGGTGTGAAGCAATGAAAGAGAGTATTTATATATATATATATATATATATATATATATATATATATATATATATATATATATATATATATATTTTTATTTTTATTTATA
>Ga0214542_1003299_pt1 | contig 33057 bp, 12 predicted proteins | sample CNSS1metaG_FD_160096 | JGI IMG/M metagenome (GOLD analysis project Ga0214542, IMG submission 160096) | Root nodule microbial communities from cowpea collected in UCLA plant growth center, Los Angeles, California, USA - CNSS1 | ecosystem: Host-associated > Plants > Roots > Nodule | place: USA...
AAATGTAAAAAAAAAATTTATAATATATAAAAAATATATAAAAATATTTATATATATATATATATATATATATATATATATATATATATATATATATATATATATATATGTTATAGATGACTAATACGTGAAATTATTGATCTTTTTTATTTCATTATGTATTTGTTTAGGTTTGATAAATAAATCCTCATCTAACATTAATATTATTTGAACTTCTTGTGATTTTGATGAAAAATATTTGCATTAGTTAGTTATGACTACAACTTATGTTTGATTTTTAAGATTATTAGTCAAACTTTTCTCAAATTTGATGGGAAATATTTGCTATAGTTAGACACATATAGGTATGAATAATAGTCAATTTTTAAATAAGGGTACAAGGAATTAGATTGTATTTCTTTTAATTTTCAATTTCTTGAAAACATTTCTTAATTGTTGTGTATCCTAAACAATTTATTTTCATAATTCTCTTTGGTTTTTAGTTTAGTTTGATTTTGAAGCAACGACAGATCTTGACCATTAATCTTGAGGGCCAAAATAATATACTAAAAAATTTATATATTTTATCATTATCACTAATATAAAAAATTTGAATATGTAGTTTAATATATAATTATAAAAGAAATCACACACTACAAGCAAATTCCTAAATAATGACAATTTTTAATGACTAAAAATAAGTAATTATTATTGTGACCAATTTTAATACTAATTTAGAAACTAAAAATTATTGGTAACTAAAATAATTTATATTATGAATAAAAATTTATAATTAATCTCTAAATTGACAACAATAGTTTCTATTATAAATCCGTGTTTAAATTTGTAACGTCCCAAAACTGGATAACCTCAAATTAAAATAAAGCATCACATACATGAATCGTTCGGAGAGTACGGAGATTAGAGTTTAAGAGTATTCCATACGTCGGATATACCCAAATACAAAGAACGAGCCTCGCACGGCCCCAAACCGAAAAGTACAGGAAAGAACACAATTAAAGACCTTAAGTCATGTTCGGACAAGGAAACATAAATAGTAAGAATATTCCAGCAATGGGCCCCTCAGTAGGCCCAACACCTGTCCTATCCATCAAGCTACAACATTCCTATTACCATCACCACTGCCAGGGGTTCTCACATCTGCTCACATCAACAAGGTTTATGATCATCGCAATAGAGAAGACCACACACAATAGGGTAAGCTAGAGAAAAAGGATCTTATTTCATCACAGTCAACATGCAGTCTCAGGTCAAACATAAATAACAGGCATCACATCAGAGATATCAAAAATATGTATGGGACTTCAAGACTTGACTATCCGGATACGCATATCGAGGCACCACCACGTGGCAGTGGAATTATGTCCTAGTAGTGAGGCGTCACCGTGAGGCCTTCACGGAATTATACCCTTACAGGAAGCACCACCATGTGGCCTTCGTGGAATTATGCCCTGCCCTGAGGCACCACCACAACCCTCCGTGGAATTACGTCCTTTTTGTCGAGGCACCACCAGGGACTCCCTTTTGGAGGGTCCATGGAATTACGTCCAACCGATGAGGCGCCACCAAGATCTCTCACTACAAGAGTCATGAAATTATGCCCTACCCATACTTTAAACATGTTCCACCAACCAATCAAGAATTTCCCATAACATAAATATCATGTGTAGTCACCAAGTCATACCTCTCATGCTTTCAAACTCATACCCAATCAAATGACATGCTATTTCCATTTCAAATATAACTCATTAATCATACTATCATCACGCAGTTCTTCTAGTAGGGTATTTGGGATAGACAAACAAGCCACACATCGATAAACCACTCGATAGCAACATCAAAACTGCCCTCTGCCTCGCTCAGGCGAGGGGAACCCTCTCGCTCAGGCGAACCCCATCTCGCCTAGGCGAGGGCGCGACGAGGGACAGGAGACTCTGCGAGGTCTCGCTCAAGCGAGTCCCTTCTCGCCTAAGCGAGAACACTCCTCGCTCAAAATGAACACAAGTCGCCTAGGCAACAATTCGAGTGAGAAAGGCCTAGGCGAGCCTCTGATAATCTCGCCTAGGCGAGACTAGCTCGCTTGGGCGAGAAAACCAACACCCGCCACTGTTTTCTCGTGCAACAACCACAACCAAGAACAAAACCATGCTTTAACTCATTCCCAAACGGACAGAACAACAACCAAGCCATACAAATACGAAATGACTACAAAACAGCGGAGAAGAAACACAACAATCGAGGGTTCTAGCTTCCCTTACCTGGAATGAGCTAGCACAAAGATTGACACCTAAGCCCAACAATGCAGCAGCTCCACGAGCAGATTGAAGAGGTGTAGGAGCGACAAGTCTTGAACTAACTCGAACGGAACGGAGGTCCAAACCCTAGCAGAGACGGCAGCCGCAACTCAAGGGTGTGTGGAGATCTGTTTTACGCAAAAGTACCAGAATTAGGGTTTTGGGCAGTTTTAGGTCAGTTTTCCTTCTTGGGCCAGCCCTCAGGCCCAAAGATTAGGGGCATCCTCAAGAAAAAGGGCAGCACGAAAAAGTGGACCTTACAAAATTGGTCACTAATATTAACTACCAAGATTTTGGCTACACAAAAAATTGGTCTTTAAACATATTTTGTTTCACTAAAATTGATGATTATTTAAGAATTTTCTGGTAGTGACACATATATTATAGATTTTTTTTTTGTTTTTTCAAATTATAGAGTTTATCAATAATTAAATCAAATATAAAATTTTTAACTATTTATTTTTCAATGTAATAATCATATGATATGCAAGAAATTTATTTCCTATTTTATTTTACAATCTTATTTTGATAATTATTACAGAAAAAAAATCTTTCTATTATTTATTTTCTAATTACCAAAGATTATTATTTATTTTCTAATTACCAAAGATTGATATAATTCAAATGATCAATAAATTTTATAAATTTAAATGTTTGAGAGCATCTGCAATAAAATAGTGAAGTTGAATTTTTAAACTAGTTTTCTTTTGAATATCATATTGAAAACTTAATAATAAAATTAATAATTATAGCAAATGAACAAGTAAAAAAGTCATGACAAATGTTATTATTTTGTTCATTTTTTATTCTCTTCACAACTTCAATAGTATATTTTTTCCTTTGTATGATTTTATTGCATTCTAGAATATATAAACCTCAATTTCATTGAATTAAATCATCTCTAGAGCATACACCTGATATTTTTTGTTTCTTGTTTATTTTTTGTCACATGAAAACATTTGAGTCTTACTAAATTGCATAAACCTTTGATTTATTAGATAACCTAAAGAAAATATCTTTTATTTTCTCTTTGATTCTTATTTTCATTTTATTTGAACTTTTTACATAATTTTTCATTTTCAATAGGTCTACTCATTCAATATCCACCTAATTCACCTAAATTCTCAATGTACTTTCTCTCTCAACATTAACACAAATAATAGACATTGTAGTTGTGTAATTTTTATTGTGTGTAATTTACTTTTTTAAATTACTTTAACATTTATACAATTCTAGTCTCATACCGTGTTTTAATATTTATGTAAATTTCTTTCTTAATAATAATTTATATGAAAGAAATATATATCCTCTTAAGAAATGTTTGTTGTAATTTTTAATTTTCATAAAAAAAAATTTAATTAACATTTAGAACAACACAAGAGTAAGTATAAGTAAAAAATCCATATGAGATGGAGACAAAAACGAAGATATGTAAGAAAAATAATCTATCGTAAATTGAGTCAACTATTAGTGACACAGTGATGTTACTATAGCATACTACACATGTTGCAATAATTTATATTGTTTTTCTTTTCTTTTTTACTATTCTTTTTAGTTATGTAGCCGGTAAACTCATTTGTGAGTTATATAACAACGTTTATTATTTAATTAAAATATTATACGATTGTTAATAACTTATAAAAAGAAAAAAAAAATCTTCTACCTGATAATTAAAATTAAGATGTCCCACATCGATAGAATAGAAGAACTGAAACAAGTTTATATAACGCTAGACACGAATAATGGAAACATCAGGATTATGGGGTGATGTGAATGGGTCCATGCGTTCAGCTGGACTCAGGAAAGTCCCCGGGCCCATTCTGCAGAAATGCAGGCCCTGTGAAGGGTATCTTCGAGCTTGGGCTTGTCTTGTGTCCTTTGGGCCGAGGGGCTGAGACACGTGTGGAGCCTTTACTTGTCCCGTCGAAGAATTTGGCCGTTCTCACAGTCATTCACATGGTCTTCTCGACTAACAGAACGGGGCTTATACCTTGTAATCCAAAAATTTTTAGCTTTTAAATATCTTGCTTACATTTTAACTTTTTTTACAATTTAAATAATAAAATTATTATTATTATTATTATAATTAATTAATTTAATTTTTCTTTGCTTATAGCTTAAGGATATTCAAGACGTAAATCATATGTAAAAGTTTTACTGTATGACATCAACGTGTTCTAATACAATTCATTTCATTAAAAATAAGATAAAAATTTAAGATCTTGATCATTGCAGTTGCTCTAGCATTTTAATATTTAACAAGTTGTTGATTTCTTTTAATAATGTTTGACATCAGTAAATATTAATATATATATATATATATATATATATTTAAAATGATTTTATATGCGAAATAATTAATTAATCAAACAAAGTTTGAAACTTGGAGTAATGGACATTTTATTTTTAACTTATTGTTAATTTCTTTTTTTAATGAAGAATAAACAAGTTTTTCATAATTTGTATTATCAATATTATTAAAATATATGGTAAATGAGGTTGGAATTTGTAACAAGCATCTTGAGTTCATAATTAGACTAAGTCTAACTTATAAAATTATTTAGAAATGTGGTATTTACATTTCCTTATATTACAATATAGACATATATTAAGTTTTTAATAAATTTCATCATGCTGAAGATTGAATATATTAAACATGAATATAAAAAAGCTTGATAAACTTTATGAAATTGAATTAAATTTAAAAGAAAACAAATTTTTAAATATCTTTAAAATCTTCTCTTTCCTACTTTTTTAAGAGTTATTTATAAGTTTGAGACATTGTCAATAGAAGGTGATCACTATTCATTTTGTTTTATCGCATTCAATTAAATTGTTATCCATTTGTTAGAGTGAAATTTATCAACATTTAGTAAAATTTGGTGTTCCTTCTCTATTAAAACCTTTTTCATTTTCTTTTTCTTTGTGAGAGTTCAAATTTTTCTACCAAAATCTTAGCTATCTATGATGGTAGCAATTGTAGTAATGATGAATCTTTTGACAACTAATACCGGAGAATCAAAATAATATATTACATATTTTATTATTATTACTAATATAATAAAAATAAATATTTAATATAATTATAATTATAAAAGAAATCACATATAATTTTTTCAAATTATTGAGTTGAGCTTTTCAATAATTAATCAAATCTAAAGTTCTTAACTATTTTTTTCAGTGTAAATAATTATATTATGGACAAGAAATTTATCTCCCATTTTATTTTTTAATCTTATTTTGATAAATTATTACAAAAAAAATGATAAGCAAAATGTACTTTTTATTTTTAACAATGACATAATTTAAATATGATCGATAATTTTTTCAAATTTGGATAGTTAAGAGCTTCTAAAATCCAATAGTGAAGTTAAATTTTCAAACTAGCTTTCTTTTAATTATGATATTGGAAACTTAGTTACAAAAATTGATAGCAAGTGAGCAAGTAAAACAACCATGACAAATGTTATCATCTTTTTTCATGGTTTCAAATTTAATAATTGTTTGAGTTTTATCTGCAAGAAAACTAATTTTTTGAATACTTATATTTTAAAATAGTGAGTATAGATTATTATATTTTATAAAGAAGTGAAAGTTTTATAACCCCTTACAGACCAACAAAGCTTCGCCCCCCACCAAATGGTGGAGCAAGAAAGTGTCAAGGTATTGGTGGTATTTCAAAAAGTAGAATATGCTAAATAAGAAAAAAAAAACACAATAACAATAATGAAAGAAAACAATTGTATTATTATGGAAGATTTCATAAAATATATTCATTATGTAACCAGTATATTTGAATTCTCTGTATATAAAAATAAGAAAATAAATAATAGAAATAAATAAAACATCACTTAACATAAATAATAAACAATAAATTATTTAGAGTTCTCTCAATATAAAACTAAGGAAACAAAATAACATACAACCGTTAAAATAATATATCATCTATTATATATATTGGAAATCTCACATTAATTAATCACAATACCAATTTACAATATCAATTTAAAAAAAAAAAAAAAATAAATAAATAAATATATATATATATATATATATATATATATATATATATATATAAATGAATAAAAATCTTCTTATAAAATTGAGTTATGTTTAAAATTTACTTTTTATCTTGATATGATGGGTGTATGGGTGTATGTTGAAACTTCTACTATAAACTCGTCTTATGTATTATTCATGATATGATAATTTCTTTCTTTTTTTTCTTATGTTTACATTATGCAGTAGATGTATATAATGAAACTCTATGATAATCCTTCAACTATTATAAATATAAAAACACATAAATACTATTCAATATTCTTGATAAACCTTTACTAAGCATTCAATATTCATTAAACAAAAAAATAACCACGCATTATTCAACATTGTTCCACTTGATGTGTTGATATTGAATAGTTTCTTCAACATCATTCAACATCTTCTTCTAGGTAAGTTTCTTCCTCTTCCTTGACTATATCTAATAACATTTCCAAAATGCTCACTAATAGTTCTTGATTTGTTTTTTTAGATAATATTGAATTTAGATTTCAAACACGACATAACAATCTTTTATGATGTAATTGATTTAGTGAATTCTTAGACACTACTAAAAATTCTTATATTACATAGGAATTTTCTTGCAAATTTGTTAAAAAATTTGTAAGAAAAAACTTTTTCCTACTATTTTTTCTAAGAATTTTAATTGACAAGCAATTCTTTCGTGGGTAATTATTTCTTACAAAATTATAAAATTTGCAAGTATTTTTTCCTACAAAATTTGTTGCGAAAAATATTTTATACAAAATATTTAATAAAAACATTAGCAACAATTTCCTACAATTTTTTTTATAAGTATTTCCTATAAAAAAAAATTCAAAACAAAATTGACAGAAAATATGAAGTTTTTAGTAGTGAAATAACATTATTGACAAGTCTTTAATTTATTCTGCATCATAAATCAGTGAATAAAATTGTTCAATAGAATTAATAAGAATTTTATCAAGAATAGATTGAATCTATTGAAGTGTTCATTCAAAATATCCTTTTATTTTATTTATTTTTTCATTCTCAAAATCACTTTTGGGAGATTGAAGTTTGATTATTTTTACATTTGAATTTCCTTCGAACTCTTGTTAAAAAGTACCCTATTTTATTTTAGTAATTCCTCCTCTCGTGACCATTGGAAATATGCCTTGCTTGCCCCTTTAGGGATTTGATCATTATACTTTGTTTGTGTACACTTTCTTACATCCAAGAATGAAAAGAAAACTTCCAATTTTATAACCCAAAAATCATAACCTTTTCCATCATTTTTTTTTCAAGGATATAAACATCAAAGATGCAATATTGTATAGTATAAAAATTAAAAAAGTTGAAAATTAAATCGGTCTCTTTTTCTATTATTTTTCTTTCTTTCTTCCTTTTCTCTATTAAATAAATAATATAACAACAAATTGTTCATACACAAGGGGTCACAGGGGAGTGGTTACGAAAGTGACAGGAATTGAAAATAGCTTTATTTGAAAAGTGGGTTCTTGAGCCATTCTTAAACATCCATCTCAGACATCATAGTCAATCTGACGTACAAAACAAATCTACTTGAAAATTCTAAAAACCATGGAACAAAATTGAGACCACCTTAAATCAGTATATTAAACCAAAATTCTATCGAAAAGCAAATGTTCATCAGTGATTTAAAAACCTCATCTTTCGTTTTTAAAAATGTGATCTTGTTGATACCAATCAAGTGTTCTGAGTCTGTAATGATGGAATCACTAAAGTAATATACTTTTAACGAATCTGCGATCGCTGAATTGCTCTTCCAAATCATGGTTTGATTAAATTAAGTTAAGTTAACCATCCAATCATATACAACATTTTTTGAGGAACATTGACCCATATGGTTTTTTCATCTGGGTTTTTCCAAGTTTAAGCAGAAAAAAAAATGCAAAAGGGGTTTGAATTTTTTTGAGTTTGGAAAGGTCATGTTCATGTGTGTGATAAGCCTAACATTAGAGGCTTTGAGTGCAACAAGTGGGGAACATGGCATGTTACACCCAACACAATCAGTGTTATTGGACCCCATTCACAACAAGGATGCTTTAGTTTCATTTTTCAGCACGCTTAAACCCCTCACCCCCAACCCCTTTCAATTCTTTTGCCATTTTTTCTTATTTCACCATGAACTGTCATCATCATTCCACGCCCAAGAATCATTTCTTCTTACCCTTTTCTTTGTTTTTGCCAATGCCACATTCTCAGCTACTGTTTTCTCTCATTCATTCTCCTTCAGCTTTGCTTCAATAAATATGTGCATTTTTGTTCTTCTTTTCCCCCTTCTTCTTATGGTCACTGAATTGGATTGTTTCACTTACATCACTACAAAGAGGGAACATCTCCATCTCCATCTCCAAGAACCAGAACAAGTTCTTTGATGCTTTCTTTACCCTTTTCCATTTCCTTCATCTGGTGTGTACTACTTATCACCCTTGTCATCTGTTACCACTCTACAATCTTCATTCTTTAGGACTCATTCCATACAACAAGAAAAATAAAAAAGCCATGGTCTTTCCTTAGAAGAAAAACAAATATCAATGCTTTTTTACTTTTGATGTTGTAGCCACCCAAAAGGGGTTCACCTAGACACATTGATAGCGTGTTTTTCAAATGATTTTGGCGACATGTCAAGGTTTTAGGATCTGGTCACAATTCTGATAGCAGCTACTACCACATTTTTGTCTGCAATTTCAAGCAGTAGCAAGGATTGAAACAAAAAGTAGTCACAATTGAAAGGCATTGGTTGTATATATTCGTGTGATGGACTCTGCTTTTGGTCTGTTTTTGATGACATTTTCGTGGGTGTCATTTACATTTCCGGGATCTGATGGTCAGAGTGTGAAATCAGCTCATGTTCTTGACCTCATCATAAGGGATCACACGTTCAAGGCACTGGACAAGAACTTGAGGACAGCAATACCACAGTCAGTGGAGCTACCAGCAAATCTTTCAGGCATTGGAGTTGATGCTGTGAGGTTCAGATGTGGCAGTTTGAGAAGGTATGGTGCACACTTGAAGGAATTTCATCTGGGTACTGGTGTGACTGTGCATCCATGTATTGAGAGGGTCATGTTGATCAGACAAAACATGGGTCACAATTGGTCTTCTATCTATTATGCTAACTATGATCTATCTGGGTACCAGCTTGTGTCTCCAATTGTGGGGCTTCTAGCTTACAATGCTGATGATGATGTTGATGCTGATGACAATGCAAACTCAAGCAACCCTTTCCAACTTGGGATTGTGGCTGGAGAAAGACCAATGACAATTGACTTCACCAATGCCACAAAGTTGAACAAGGAAGATGGGATCAGGATCAAACCCTTGTGTGCTAGCTTTGAAGGTGATGGAAGAATGACACTTGCAAAAGGTGACCCTTCAGCACCTCTTGTTTGTGTTGCAAAGAGGCATGGCCATTTTGGTTTGGTTGTGGAGTCCTCAGCACCAGATGAGTTCAGGAACAAGCCCATAAGTAGGTGGAAAGTGGCTGTTGGAAGCACCATTGGTGCTGCTTTGGGTGCTTTTCTCTTAGGTTTGCTTCTTGTGGCAATGCTTGTTAGGGTGAAGAAGAGATCGAGAATGGTGGAGATGGAGAGAAGGGCCTATGAAGAAGAAGCACTTCAGGTTTCGATGGTTGGACATGTGAGAGCTCCTACTGCACATGGCACTCGAACCACTCCCATCATTGAGCATCACTACAGACCTCATCCTCGTTGAATGCTTTCGTTCTGTTCCTCTCATCAAATCAATTTTGTAACATTAAATCAATTTCATTCTGTTGCTCATCAATCCCTTTGGTAACATCAAAATCCATCTAGTGCAATTTATCATTAGCCAGACAATCCCCAACTGAATATCTCTCTCTAGTTCCCCCAACAATCATTCTGATATCTGTATTTTCAATTCATAGGATTTTAGCAGAGATATCAGAAGATTCACATCAAATTTACATGCACTTGTCAACCATATCAGCTCCCTCCCTTTAGTTTATGATTTCGAGTTTGTAAACAGAGAACTTTTTGTTCCTTCATTCTTCTGACAAATTTTAGTATATGTCTTCGGTTATAAATTTCAACGAGTATAAGTTTCATGTCAAGTAAAAGTAAAAGAAGTCGAGCATCTTATAAGGGTAAAGATTTATAAATTTATTATCTTAATGTTTTGGGATGAAAATGGTGTTAATTTCTTATATGTGGATTGAACTTATGTTTCATATGTTTCATTGGTGTTATATCTCTTCAGTAAACTGTATCTGAGACTATTCATGATGGAAGGTCTTGAGTGTCTTGCACAAACGTTCAAATTTTGAAGTGTCCATTGAGAATTATCCATATCAATCTCACAGAATCAACACTTTATGATATACTGCATTGGAAAATAGCAGTGACAGAAAAAAAAACAACAGTGGAAGACGAGTAATGTTAAGAAAAAGTAATGATAAATGCGAGCAACTTTTTGTCCCTTACAGTGTGTGAAGTAGGTGTGCATGAGAGTTGCTTAAAGGCAGAGACATGAAGAATTATTATGCTGTTGGAAAGTGAGAAGAAGCCAATCTATGAGCCTAGCTCCTTTGGTAGAACAGCATGAACATTTCTTATACGTGAAGTTTGCGGTGCAGTTTTGACCATTCAACTACAAATGAGTTTTGACTACAGTTGATAAAAATATATAATTTATGTGCATGCTTGGTGAAGAAAATTTCTTCCTCAAGAATGAATCAAAACAAGAAAAGAAGAAGTAGTAGATTGATCTAGTGCATGTTTGGAAAATAAATTCAACACACGATTTTCAACATCCATAATCATGATTTTAACGTCAATCGTGAGTATGGTAACATTTACACTTTTTAAATAAACTGTACAGTTTTTTTTTTAATTAAATAGTTTTTTGAATGATTGATGTATCTTTAATTTTGGTTTAATAATTATTCAATGTGGTTAGTGTATTTAATAACAATTGTATTTCCTATATTTATAATAATTATTTAATATTTTCTCTTTACTTATTTTTTAATAGTTGTAATTTTATATTTTATAAAAACGAATTTTTTACCATAGTTAGAGTCGTCAATTTTGACAATGTCTCGTGAGGAAGTCCCAGCCCATTCCTTCCTAAGCTCCCTTTGAGGGGGGCACAAATGAGAGAGTCAAAATAAAACTCGAATCTCTAAAAGCTCCTCTCAAGGACCAAGGTCAAGGTGGGTACAAAAATACTTTAACAAATTCTTAAAAAAATATTTTGAGCTTGAGTCAAAGATGAACTTAAGCTGTCTCGGGCTGATCTGGACCGAAGTTCGAGACTGGATGACCAAGCCAGGCCAGACCAAAGACCGGGACGAGCCCAAGGCTGAAATTGGCCATTCCAAGGAAATGGCTGAGACGAGTAGGAAAGGTTTGGACAAAAATCGAGAAAACCAGTCGGGGTGATGAAAGAGACGAGTGAGTCTGGGCCGATAGACAAGACAAGCCAACCTAAGTCCACAGTTGAGACAGGTTGGCCTGAGCCAAAGGTCAAGACAAGCCAACATTGACTAACGATCGCGACGGGTTAGCCCGTGCTGACGATTGAGACGGTCTAGGACGACGACCTAGGCTGACAACTGAGATGCGCAAACCTTGCCGACAATCGAGACAGTCCAACTCGGGCCCACGGTCTAGACAAGTCAGTCCAGGCCCATGACCGAAACAGGTCAACCCAAACAAACAGTCGAGACGGGTTAGCCCAAGCCCACAGTAGAGACGGGTTGGCACATGTTGATGACCAAGGCAATCCGACCTGAGCCCATGACCGAGACATGTCAAGATGAGTCGACCAGACCAACGATCGGGACGGGTCAACCCTGGGTGATGTTCGAGACTAGCTAGCCCAAGCCAACGACTGAGACACGCCGACCTGGTACACCACTGAAACAGTTATCCTAGGCCCACGTCTGAGAGGAGTCAGCCCAAACCCACGACCATGACGAGTTGTGCCTACGATTGAGATGGGCCGGACCAGGCCGACGACCGAGACTGACTAACTCGACGAGAGCAGAAGATAACACAAGATGTGAGGAGGAGGAGCGTTGGGTTGTTATCGGATGCTAAATGATGGGAACAACTTTAGAGTTCTATACCTATAATTATGATATTATGTATATGCACTCCTAGTTTTCTTTTGAATATTCTTCGAATGTTTAAATTTTTGGTTATCAAAAGAGGATTGTATATATCTAATATTATGAACTATATCTTGTGAATTTTACTTTGATAAAATCATGTTAGTTCTACTAGATAATAAGTTTTGGACTGCTATTTTTAGGATGTTGCAATCATCGTAACATGATTATCTCTTTAGTGAAAATTTAAAAGTATAAAAAACGACACATTGTAGCAAATTATGTTCTACAATTAATATAGAAACTCACTCTCAACTTCAATTATCAATTGATATTAGGGATGGCAATTTGGGGCGAGCCAAGCAGGCTAGCCTACAGGTCCGTATAAAAAACACGGGACGGGTTGGGATGTAGAACCTGCTAGCCCACACAAGCCTGTCCCACAATCCGCGCGAGCTAAAAGCGGGACAGAGTGGACCGGCTCGCCCGCTTATAACATATATATATATATATATATATATATATATATATATATATATATATATATATAATTTTAAAAAGAATCTTATTATAAAATAGGATTTTAAATAAGTAACTTAGTATGCTATGCATAATTATAATGTATATGATACATATATTACGTAAGATGTTATAAAAAGTAATATATAATAAATAATCATAAGAAACAATATAAAGCAGACAAAAATAATCACAAAAACTTTAACACATTGTACTGTTTATAATAATTGGAATCATATTAAATTATTGTGAGGTCCAAGTATTCATAATTTAAAAAAAGCAATTTTAAAAGTAACATCTATAAAAATATAATGGATGATAAAGAATGTTTTTTTTTTCATGCAAGAATAATTTGAAGAGTCTTTTTATTATTGGTGGTATTGATCTTGTCGTGGAGGCTAGTCATTCCGTTGCAGTTTATCATACATAGGTCATTAATATCTTAAATTTGAGATGTATGTCATTAAAATTGTATAAACTAACTTGATATTAACTTTAATTTACAATGTTTTCGTACTGAAAATATATGTTTATCATTTTTTAATCATGTCCAATGGATAAGAATAAAAAATAAATCTAAATTAATATATATAATTAAAATCTAAGTTATATGAACAGAATTAATTTTAACTTTAAATATAATGATTTAACATAAAATTATAATGTATATTTTTAACAAAATAGTATTTCGTAAAAACAATTTAAATATAAGTATTAAAACCTACATAATTGTAAGTGAACAAAATATGATATTAAGAATTCATATTCCATAAAATAAATCTCCCCTACTCTTGGAGATTGGCAAAAAAATGACTCACTTGACAATTCTCTTTAATAATACAATAATACATATTAAAATCTTAAATTAAAAAATATAAAATATACAATTAAAATATTATTATTTTGAATTACAATATGAGTGTTGTTTTTCAGTGATGTGAGATAGCCACTAAGACAAATAACACCCATGCATTATAGAATAAGAGGCAATCACATTCAGACTTGGTTTTCATAATTAAGCATAACACATGTTTTTGACAGTGACCAAGAAGACACCACTACTACACAATAACCTGTGTTCTTCATCCTTAAAACAACCCTACTTTTCTAAATTCAACAAAATCAGAGGTGTTCCCTCAACACAGACCTCTAAAGAACAAACCAGCTTCAACAGTAGCCCTTTTAACCAGAACCCTTTGTCAACAACCTTTCAACAGTTCGATTTCAAGCATTAATTTGCTCTACATTTTCAGCCGATGGTTTAATTGCCAAATTTAACACCATGGGGACTATACACATAATGGAAGTTTAACTCCACAAGAGGATATATATTTACATTTTTACCTTCTTTTTTTTTTCCTTATGGCCAAAGGAGATCCTGGTCTGGTGTTACAAACATAGGAGAGTCCAAAAATTCAGCTTGGGAATTGTTTGAATCCCATGCAAAGGAAGAATCCACTGACATATTCCCATGGACAACATTGGACACTTCAGCATTACCAACATTTTTCACCTGCTGCTGCTGGTTTTTGCTTTCTAGAGAACACACATACATGTTGTTGCCAAAGACATCCTTGTCCAAACAAATCCTTCCATCAAACAAACTATCATTCCACACCTGAGTCTGAACAGTTTGCAAATACTGGTTTTGGCCTGCAAGAGAAGGAGCATTCATGTCCCCAACAGTAAAATTCTGATTTTTGCTTCTGTATCGGCATGTTAGCTGATGATTGTTCCTCGCGTTTCTGTCACTGAATCCAAAGCCAGTCTCATGATGATAAGGGCACTCTGTGATGTGGCAAGAATATGCCTCTTGAGGAAATGTAACAATACCATGAAAATCATCACCACCCTTTCTCTTATCACCAGCATGATCTAGTGGCATAACAATGCCATTGTTCATCATTGTTATTGCTGTTGTTGATGGTAGTGGTGGGGGTGGGTTATATTGGCCATCCAAAAAAGCTCTCATGAGTTCACTATGAACCAGAATATTGCTCGTTGGTGTTGGTGGATCGAAGAAATTTCTAGCTCCACCATTGGTGGGTGGTGCAGGAAAACTAGTAGCACCATCATCAGTGATCAAATCGGTGGTTGATGGAGGGTTCCCAAGAAGAATTCTAGCAGCACTGGTGGAAGTTGAAGGGTTATTCTGGCCACCGAGAAAGCTCCAAGAACCACCATTACCAACATTGTTGTGTTGTGGTATGTTATTGAGGCCCCCAAGAAGATTCATTGCACCACCAAGGTTATTACTTTGTTGCCCCCTATTATCATAATGGACAGTAGGTCCTGCTCTTAGAGGGAGGGTTTGGAAGAAATTATTAGGGTATGATCTCCTAGCAAAGGACTCTTCACGCTTCACAATAGCGCTCCAAATGGCAGTTTCTTTTGCATTGAGCTTGTCCTGAAGGGTCCTAGAGTGACGAACGATGTTTCTGATCTTTGCCATGTCTGGGGATATGTGCTTGATGACTGCAGTAAGCACACACATCTTCCACACCTTCTTCAGGTCATGGGGCTTCTTGTAGGGTGGTGGGCCTGGGTCCATGGTAAAGCCCATCTGGGCCCACCACCATTCCTGCCCAGTGGGCCACCAGGGAGGGGCTATGCCCTTGTCCAGAGGGTACCTTCTCTGCGGAGGGTCACAGTTCTGCATGAGACATGACAAGAGTGATCCAAGAGTTGTGTCTGGGAGATCGTTCAAACTGTGTGCTGTTGTTGATGGCTCTCCGTTGAATGCATCACTAACCATGTCTTCAAAACCAGTTTCTTCCTCGTACCTGCTCCAGATTCATCAAACACATACAAAGTCAAAGTATAACATAACTATTCAAGACGTTAGAAATACGCTTTCAGCTAACTCAATCCCAGAAAACCAATTTATAAGATGAGATTTACATTATGAAATTGCCTTATGTTGATGTGTGACTTCCAATATCTCGTGCGTGGGACCAGAAATTAATGAGTGGTCCGTTAGCGGTCCAATAACGGTCCGATAGCGAATGGAACAAAATGTCCAAGAAATCTCGCTAGGATAAGCTCTAACCTGGTTCTGATATCATGTTAAAAATGAACCTCTCAATCCCACAAAATTAATTTATAAAATGAGATTTGTACTATAAAATTATTTTATCCCGGTCGAGATGATAACTAATATCAGGAACGATACTTATATACTTTCATTTTTATGTATATCTGGTAAATGTTTCTTTTTTTATTTTTCTTCATATCATATAATATATTCTATAAATTTATTATTTTTACCTGAGCATAGCAGCAGGACCATTGTGATCAAACTTGACCCTGTCCTTCCACCAACCTCTGAGGTTATCAGAAGCTCCACTCACTGGTTTTCCCTTCTCAGGAATGATGCCATAAACGAAGCCACGAACACCACAAATCTTCATCATCTTCACCATGTTCTTCAGCACTGTGTCTTGTGCACGAATCAGTGTCTTCTTCTTCATCATCTCCACTGTTTCTCCTTTCTCCTTTTCCCTCTTCTCTTCCTTCAGCTTCCTCAACATCATGCGATCTCTCCACATCCTTGTCTCCAGTTCCTCCAATGTCACCACTTCTTCTTCTTCTTCATCATCTTCTTCTGCTTCTTCTTCCACCCTCATCGTTTCTTCTTCAACGTAAGGATCATCACCATCATAGTTAGCACCACTCATTCTGTCATCATCCGTAGAATCCATTGCTTGTAGCTTTTCTTCTTTCACTGTTCTCTGAAACAATTACAGTACAAAAAGCTTATCAATGTACCATCAACCATACCATGCATTCAGAAAGCTCGTTTTCAAGACAGATTCAAAAAAAAAAAAAAAATTTAAACCCAGAAAATCATCATTCAAAGAAAAAATGTGTTTAAGTTATTGGGAAATGTGATTTTCTTAGTTCATTTTATCATGGTAAAATATAGAACTTGTACCTGTCAGCGACTGTGATATAATAATACCTGGTTGATGACGTAAGAGGTTAGGGTTTGGATAGGGTTTAGTTAGTGGAATTGATCTTTTAATTTTTGAAAAATATATGTAAGTGAAAATTATGTATAGTTGTACGATTTAATTATTTGATTTTTGAATTATGAAACTGAAAATTTTAAAAATTTGGAAGTAGTGTGTCTCGTATGCAATTTTCATCTATTAGAAGAAAAAATTATGCTAAAAGTTTAATACTTATGTGCTATCATTGAAAAACAATTTATTATCTAATTAAAAAGGGTAAGAAATCTGATTGTTTGAGTAATTGTTGAAAAAAAAATGGTAAAATGTTATATACAACAATGTTATTAAAGTTGTTCTATAATTACATGAATATAGAGTGTGTAAAACAATGTATTTGTATAGAATTAGACTCTAAATTCATTTTAATTTCTTTGGACAATACAACATATAGTGACTTGTTTATATTTTTTTAAACGAAGCGAGAAAACAAAATTTAGCCTGGATAGAAAGAAAATAAAAAACAAATAAAACGATCAAATTTTGAAAAAAATCTATGTAGATAAGATGGTAAAATTTCACGAGTACTTGATAGATCTTTTTAAAAGGTGTTTGTATATTTTTTTGTTTCTAATAAATACATTTTTGTATTTAAAATATTTTCAAAAAGTATGTTTTATCTTTAAATTAAATTATATAAATGCACTTTATGAAAGTAAGGTATAACATATTCCTTCTAACAAATAATATACGTGGAGTTATAAGATTTTATTTGTCATATGAAAAACAATTCCCGATTGGAAAAAATGTTTTACTGACGTCAAAAGTTTAGTTAAAAGTAAAATATCTTTTAAAAATAATTATGGGAAAAAACATATTTAATTCATTTTTATTTTAAGTAACAAAACTTGCAAAATTGGATGTTATTAAAATAAGAAATGTATTTGGTGATTTTGAAAAAACACATCAAAATGAAACAAAAGAAAAGAAAATTACCGGAAAAAATATATATAATCCACACTCTAAAGACAATTTAAATACAAAAATAAATAAATGAAAAATGAGGGAAATTAAAAATTTTGTGATTCTTCCCATTCAATTTGAGATTAATCAAGGAATAAAACACTAAACATAAAAAAAAAGAAGTAAGCAATAAATTAAGCAAAGTAATGAAAAACATATATAGATTGAATCATACCAAAAGTTCTTGTAGGGCAAAAAGGAGGACAAAGGTTGAAGGTTCAGTTGAAAATGGAATCAAGAGAGTGTCACAAAGGAAAGTGAGATAATTAGGAGAGAAAGAGAAAGAAAAAGAAAAATGGATCTACTTTAAATAGATAAATTCTCACAATAACTCTTAATCTTATATAGAGAACGCAAAACAATATATATGGAAATTTTTATTATTATAAAAATTTGATGAAAACGTTTGGATAATGAAAGGCTTCCACAAAACAAATTAGGGTTAAATATGTTTTTAGTCCTTAATTTTTAGTGAATTTTGGAATTAGTGAATTTTGAAACTTTGAACCAATTTAGTCCTTCATCTCTCGAAATACGTTGATTTAATCATTTTAATCAAATTTTGTTAAGTTTATTTGACATTTCGGACGCGTTTCATACTAGTATTTGAATTAACATTAAAGCAAAAATATGTCAAACAATATAAATAACTCAAATACAATTTTGAAATACATATGAAACATCAAATAAACCTAACCAAATTTGATTAAAAGAACTAAATCTACGTATTTTGAAAGATGAAGGACTAAATTGATTTAAAGTTTTCAAATTGACTAATTCCAAAATCCACTGAAATTTAAGGGACAAAAATATATTTAACTCAACAAATTATATATGTTTGCTAACCAATTATTTAGGATATATGAGTAATATTTTTACCATGAGAACGTGTGTTTTTCACTAAAAAAAGTGTTCAAATTTTATACTAAATACAGACAACAACTTTTTAAAAATAATTTTCATGTGTAAACATGTGGAACCGTGTTGTCTTTTCGGTAAAATGATATAACCAAGTGAAACAAAAGATTAATTATTGTACTATTTTGGTAAAAAAAAAACAAAATTTAAATAAATGATTGTGTCATTACTCTTAGGAAAAAAAAACTTATTACTTTCTTCTTTTACATGTTATTCTTTCATTTACAATAACATAATTCAACATAATTAGTTTACATTTTTACAACTATAGAAATATTGTGTATACTTTCTATATTTGTTCAATTAGCAACACTATTTTTATAAACAACTACCATTCATTAATTTCCTTTTTCTAGTGCCAATATTTTTTAGCATTAATTGTTTTCTATAATATCAATGTATTTATTAAAAAAACAATAAATTGGGGATGTATATACAGCTAATGTTAGGCTTAAATATATTTTAATCCTGTAAAATGAGCATGTTTTAATTTTCTCCCCTATCAAATGAATAATGTTTTTTCAAACTTAATTCCTATATACTTTAAAATTAATGAATTAATATTTAATTTTTTTTAAATAATATAAATTTAGTTTTTCCTAAATTTTGTGGTGGACCAAGGTTGTCACACTAAACACTAAAGTTATGCTTAAGGAAAGATTAACTTTAAATATTTTTGTAAAATTTAAAAATATAGCGACTAAAATAAAATTTCATAAATATAAGAACTGGAAATATATTTTTGTCAAAAATTTACTTTTCAGTTATATCAAAATCAATCCACTGTGATACATATTTTTTTTAAGAATTTGCAAGAAAATTATTCAGCTCTTTCATTTTATTTCCTTCATTTTTTAGTTACCAATGCAATTATTGATTTATTATTATCCTACCATTTTTATCATCATACAATATGTATTCTTAATTAAATACTATTATTTAACAATTTCCCTTATGTGCAAGAAGAACCACATAATATCGCTGAGTGATTTAGAGCATCTTTTACTTTAGAGGTAAATTTATATGCATTTTTTATAATTTATTTATTTTGTTTTCATTTATCAAGTAAGTGTCGAGAAATTTTTCACTTTATTTTTATTCATTCTGTTAACAAATCTTTTACTTATTTATTTATTTTTATTATTTTCTTACCATTTTAAAATTTTCGAGTTAAACAGGGTATAATCCGAGTAATTAAGTCTAAAATTTATTAGTCAAAAAATTATTTTTCTATTTCAAAACCACTTAAAAGATGTCATCTCATGTTATAAAAAAATTTGTCAAATTATCATTGTGCATATATATATATATATAATTAGTCAACAAATAAATTAGACTGGTCAACCAATTAGGATGTAACACGCACTAACATGGCATGCACTCAATCTAAACATGCAGACACAAAATATAAGGTTTTTAGTGGCTTCCACGTATTAACAGTGTCGCGTGCTACTACACTCTTCCTTACATTAACATATTACACACATCTTATGCTAAACAACCTTGTAAATTCAAACAAATTTCTATCAACAATAGAGTACTTAAGATAGAAGTGGTGTTGGAGAATTTGATACCTTCACCATGTTAAAATCCTACGGGAAAGTTGATGAGCATGGGCAAATGGTGTTGGAGACAAAGAAGAAAACCAGAAAGAGAGTCACAATCATAGGATTGTCCTCAGTAGTTTTAGCAGCTGTTGTTTTTGCAGCTGTGTTTGGCATTGTTGGCACCAACTCTTCAGAAGGTGGCAATGATGCTCACACTGTGACAGATTCAGTGAAGGCTGTTTGTGATGTGACATTGTACAAGGATTCTTGCTACAGCAGCCTTGGTTCTGCTGTGAACTCGAACCAGGTTCAGCCTCAGGAGTTGTTCGTGCTGTCAAAGAAGGTGGCCTTATCTGAAGTGTCCAAAGCTTTTGAATATTTCAGTGATCATCATCATGGAGCTTTCAAAGGGGTGCTGGTGAAGAACAGCAGGACCAAGGAGGCTATGAAAAATTGCAGGGAGCTTTTGGGTCTTGCGGTTGATCATCTGAATAGCTCTTTGACATTGACATCAGGGGAAAACTTTTCTCTTGTTGAAGTTTTTGAGGATCTTCAAACATGGTTAAGTGCTGCAGGTACTGTATTAATTATAATTATACATATGTTAGCATAGTCAGAAGTTATAGACATACATCAAGTTTTTTCTACCCCTTTGGCTAGATAAAAATAACTATATACATTGTTTTTCTTCATAGGTACATATCTGAATACTTGTATTGAAGGCTTTGAAGATGAAAAAGAAGCAATTAAGACAAGTGTAGAAACCTATCTTAAAAATTCTACACAGTTCACCAGTAACAGTCTTGCCATCGTTACCTGGATCAACAAGGCTACAACCACACTGAACCTTAGGCGCTTACTGAGTTTATTACCTCATCACAATGAAGCACCAGCATGGCTTCCTTCAGAAGATAGGAGGCTCCTTCTCACAGAGGATTTGAGGAAGAAAGCTGACATTGTTGTGGCCAAAGATGGCAGTGGGAAATATAAGAAAATTTCTGATGCACTTAAACATGTTCCTGATAAGAGCAACAAGAGGACTGTGATCTATGTGAAAAAAGGGGTTTACTATGAAAATGTGAGGGTTGAGAAGACCAAATGGAATGTGATGATCATTGGTGATGGAATGACATCTACTATTGTATCTGCAAACCTTAACTTTTTGGATGGCACACCAACTTTCTCAACAGCAACATTTGGTAAGTTTTGGTACTTTTACATGACTATTATAGAAGTTCTACCTAAGCTACCTAAGATGTTTTTTATTTGTTAGTTCTGTTACATTGTTTTGTTTTGTTTGTGGTTTGCTGGGTGCAATCAGCTGTATTTGGAAGGAATTTCATGGCAAGAGATATGGGTTTTAGGAACAGTGCTGGTCCACAGAAGCATCAAGCAGTAGCACTAATGACAAGTGCTGATCAAGCAGTTTTCTATAGATGCCACATTGATGCATATCAGGATACTCTCTATGCTCATTCCAACCGTCAATTCTACAGAGAATGTAACATCTATGGCACAGTTGATTTCATCTTTGGTAATTCTGCAGTTGTGATCCAAAACTGTAATATTAGGCCAAAGTTACCAATGCATGGCCAGCAAAACACAATCACAGCTCAGGGAAAAACTGACCCTAACATGAACACTGGGATCTCCATTCAGAACTGCAACATTTCACCCTTTGGTAACTTGAGTTCTGTGGAGACATATCTTGGAAGACCCTGGAAGAATTACTCAACCACAGTGTACATGAAATCCAGAATGGAAGGTTTTGTGAACCCCAAAGGCTGGTTACCATGGACAGGGAACTCAGCTCCAGACACCATTTTCTATGCAGAATTTCAGAATGTTGGACCAGGTTCTTCAACAAAGAATAGGGTGAAATGGAAGGGTTTGAGAACCATTACTAGTGAACAAGCCAGAAAGTTTACTATCAAGGGTTTTCTACAAGGAGATAAATGGATTTCTGCAGCAGGTGCTCCATTTGAGTCAGATCTATGACACCCTTTGTCAAAATTGTTTGCACTTTTGGATTATTTTCCCTTTCCCTTGATCTTCTTGATCTGTATTATTAATTTGAAAGTGAATAATGATTCTTTTCATTTCACTATTCTTTTTATTCATACACAGTTTGCACCAATCTCTGTCCCTTTCTCTCAATTTTGTTTCACTTGGAGACAGGCATGGATTATGAAAGACATCAATATTCTGAGATTTTTCTTTTTAACTTGGTCCAATGATGTGATAACCTTCACTTAGTGGAATAGGACTATTACTGTTGCTGTTGTTGTTGGAGAGTGGTGGAGACAAGCATAAAGGCACATTGAGACATAATAATCATTGCGGACCAACTTTTCCTAATTGCTTTCAAGGGCATTGTTTCTACAAACTTGTATATATTTTTATTGATACTTGAGAATTTCATAGGAACATTAATGACTCTGATCATCCCTTTTGGATGATCATATAGCTACATTGCATCTAACAAACAATGAATCAAAACTATCTTTGCAATATAAACATTCAGCTACCTATCTCAGCAGTCCTTCAGTGTAAGGTATATCTGTGTCAGGAAGCCAAGTATTTCCCAAGGTAAAGTTCAGGACTGTGAAGTTCCAAGCCTGAGTAGCATTCAACAGAAAGTAACCAGGCCATTGTACTCTATTGCTGGTGTTAGAACCAGGACCATAGTTGTTAAACTCACCATAAAAGAGGGTGTCTAACCCAACTGTGCCATTCCACTCTAACCACCCTGAAGGTTGAATAACATTTCCAATGTATGATTGCAGGTACACAGTTCTTGAATACAACTTCCATGGCCGGCCTAAGTAACTTGCTGTGGAATTCAAGTCTGCAGCCAAGTCTGGTGCAGCATCAATGGTGCAGTTTTGGATTGAAATGCCAGTGTTCTGATTAGGATCAGTTCTTCCTTGTGCTGTCACAGCATTCTTCTGGTTTGGCAATGGTTTTCTGGCATAGATCTTACTGTGTTGGAATACCACGGCTGCGTTGCCAAAAATGAAGTCCACAGTGCCGTAGATTTCACATTCTCTGTAGAATTGCCTCAGAGAGTGAACATAAAGAGTGTCTTGATATCCTTCAAAACTGCATCGGTAGAATGTAGAGAGGTCAGCATTGTTCCGCACTGCCACTGCTTGGTGTTTTTCTGGTCCAGCTGTGTTTCTGAATGTAACATCCACCGCTATAAACCTTTCTCCAGATACAGCTGCATTCAACACAGAAGCATAAATTAATGGATGATCTGACAGTGACCAGATAACATGAGAAACATTAGACCTAATAAAACAACAGACTTCGCTATGATAGATCTAACTCATAACTCTGATATCATGTTAAGAAGTGGAATTTAAATCTAACTTAATCTGACAAACTGGTTTTGTAAGGCTGAGCTAGACTTAAAGTTCACGAATAAAGGACATACCAAATGTGGAAGAATTGAAAGTTGTCCAACCATCTATGACACTATGATTCCCTGTGATGATAGTCTTGTTAATACCATCTCCAACAAGCAATATATTCTTCTTTTCTCTGGGAATTACCACATATTCCTCATAGATTCCCTCCCTAACATACACCAGGAAATATCCATCTTCAGGCTTTGTGTCATTGGGTGCAGCAGCAATAGCCTCTCCAATGGAAGTGTAGTTGTCTATTCCATAAGAACTCACAATCACAAAATCCTGTAACAAAATTCCTTGGCTCCCACTTTCTTTGAGGTTCCTTCCAGCTCTGCTGCAATTGGATAACTTGGTGCAACTATACTTTGTGCGAAGAAGCTGCAACAATTTTAGCCTTTCAATTAACACTTTATGCTTTCAATATATATTGAACCATGGTTGATCAAGTAGACAAAAATTCATGCAGCATTCATAATTGTTTGACAGACATAAGAGAAAGTTTATGTAAGATCTTTGTCATAGACATTTGGTAGAAGAAAGTGATGCACAGTAAATGAAAGTAATCTTATATGTTTTATGATTAGGGTGAAGAGTTTTTCTTTTATGAAAATTGGTAACAACTAAGAGTCTCTGCTCATGAACTGATCTGCATAATGTAGACAACTTGACATTAATATATGGTATGCACAATGGCATGTTAGCAAATAAAATGAAAATTTCACGTGCATGGAGCAGTGCAAATGGTGGAAACTAGGAGGACTTCACGTGAATTATCATGAAATTTTTAGATTATGGCAAAGCATTCACATTAAAATGCAGAGGAAAACAGAGCGTATTTGTTTGACCTATAGTCAACCCATTAAAGCATTATGCATGTGGTTGACTTCACCACCTTTCACTGCTTTTTATTATCTTAGAAGTTGAAATTACCCAATTCAAAATGAAACGACAATAAATAAAATAAATTTTAATATTATGATAGGATTTGAGTTTATCTTAAAATTAATTTCACAAAAATTTACTTACAAAATTAATTATTACAAACTTTAAGGTATTGATGTTTTACAAATCCAGAATTTTATTAATTAACAATCCTTAGAGCAGTGATTCATTACCCCTTTGTGGAAATTGTTACAATAGTAATTATAAAAAAAAAATTCTAATAGTATTAAGTATAATATTTCATTATGAAATCAACGATATTTTAATCTACCAAATGTTTCTTAGCATCAATATATATAAAATTGACTCCTGAAAAAAAATATAGAACAATTATTTTAGTATAGAACGACAAAAGTTTACAACAGCTATTTAAATTTGTAAAGAGTAAGATTTTGGCTTACTTAAGAAAAGAATATTTTTTTGTCAGCAAAAGCCTTACGAAAAGAATAAGCTTCTGGCTCTGCCAATAAGCCACGAGAACATGATAAAGAATTTTAAATTTAACAAGTTGTATGTTTTCGTGTTCTTAGAAAGTTAGAAATATAATAATAAATAAGCATTACAGAAGAAAAAAGAAAGAAGAAATATAAGTTGAGTTTAATTCAATGAGTTAATAAAACTATGATAATTTGTAAGTCAATTGAAATTTATAGTACAAAAAGTAATGTTAAACATAGTTTAAATATTTGAAGAAACATTAAAAGCATTCATATTTGTTTCTTTTTCAAGTAATACCAAAAAGTGAAAAAGCAGTGAAGATTTGACAGGTATAGTGTGCTTTACTGTGCTCGGTTCAGATGATTCAATGAACCAAAAATTAGAATCCATAGATCATAAATTTGTCTCCATGCAAATAAAAATAAACCTAAAGGTCATAACTAATATAATATGTACTTACCTATCGTAAAAAAAAAAAAAAAGACAAAAACATATACCTAATGTTTGAAGTTTTGATGTGTCGGTGATACAAATTGTACACAAACAAAAACCTCTTTAATGTAGCAAGATTTAGATTCATTTCTACATTATTCAGTTCAGTTAATTAATAACCAAGTACGAAGAAAGATCATTGGTGAAGAGAAACAATGATTACCTTGATGAGCTTCTCCAGTGGTTGCCTAACCTTGAAGGTTTTGGTGGGGAGTCCATGTTTGCGTGTCTTGTTTCTTCTGAGGTTCTTGTCGAGAGCCTCAGTGACCAACCCAAGTGAGACACTGTACAACTGGGTCACATCCTTGAGTGGCACGGTAAGGGCAGTGGCAATGTTGCTTTTGGTCACCACCAACCCATCGTAGCATGTGTAGTGGTTGGTGGCCACAGCACTGAGATAGCTCTCGATTTTCTCAACCAGTTCGGCGTCTGAGGAGCTCATTGATTTGAGCTCCTCAGAGATGGACGATAAATAGTCCACGTTGAGCTGGTTGAGGTCTCTGCAGTCTCCGAGAGACGCAACTTCTGCATGGTTGAGGGAAGAAGATGATTGGTGGCGTTGGAGGAAGTCCTGAAAGACCTTGGCGAGTTTACGTGCCTGTTTGAGGCTTTGCTTTATGGAGAACTTGCCATAGCCATAAGGGTCGGAAGGGGAGGCGCGAATGGCGGAGAGAATGGAACGGCATAGTTTTGGATAGAGTGTGGCTTTGCAGGCGACAGAAGAGGAAGGAGAAGGTGGAGAAGGTGGAGATTGAGCTAAGAGTAATGGGGCTGAGAGGAAGAAGAGAAAGAGAAGAAGAAATGGTGGGGATGACATTGTCTTTCTTGAAGTTCGATGTGGGGCTTTCAGAGAAGTTTGTGGCTTTGTCTCGGAATATGTTTTGAGCATTTATATAGGCAATGGGAGTGAAGGAGGAGTGTGAAATTAATGAGTCGTTGCAACTATTGTGTCTCTTCCTCCATTAATCTTTAAACTATTACCCATCATTTTATCATTAATGCATTTTGTTTTCGTTTAGCTTATTTCGGTTTTGATAATTATTTTTTATAACTTGAGATGACATTTTTTATATAATTTTAAAATATAAAGAAATGAAAAAAATAAAAAATCACTTTAAAAATATTACATAATATTATAAGAAAAAATTATTAAAATTTAGTTCTTAAAAAATTATTTTCTTTCATGAAATATGAAGTTTGCCATTATTTTTTATAATTAATGTGAGATTTTTTACACGTTTCATTTATGTTAAGATGTAGAATTGGATATTTGATGTGTATATATAAATATTTTTCAATCCTCTCTTAAAAGTCTAGCAATAAGTGACTAAATTAATTTAACAAATTTTGTTAAAACAAATATAATATTATATTAAAAAATGATTGTTTTAAATGAATTTATGATATATAAAATTATTATCTTACAAGCTAATTTTGTATAAAGATAGATTACGTATGGGGTTTTTGTTTTGTTTTGTTTTGTTTTGTGAGGATATATTTAAGAGTTAGAGAGAGAGGAAACGTGAATGCGCGTTAGGAATTATTAAAGGCAGAGAGAGAGAGAGATAGTAGAAGTGTGGGGTGTGTCGGTGATGGTTAGACAATGAATGCATTGTGCAGAAGAAAGGAACGTGCAAGGAAAGTCTTCAACAAACAAATGCTAAGGTTAATTGCTACTTCTAACCGCAGATAAGGATATTTTCTGCACTCTCAATTATTACCATTTGGTACAACAACAACAAAATATATATATTTCAACCAAATTCTTTACAAACACTCTTTGGAAAGAAAATACAAAATAAAATTGTTCTTTTCTTCTAAATTAACATTAATTTATGTATAAACTAACCATTAAAAATCTTCTCATATGAATGCTCCAAATTTTTACTTTTTAACTTATAGATGAGTTAATTTCATTTTCTTTTTCATACATCGTATTATATTGAAATTGAAATGTTTATAGAAAAATTAAAATAAAATAGGAAGGATATTTTGGTAAGACATCTTTTGTTTCTAAATAAATTTGTTGCTAAATAGATGTTGGGTTAAGTATTTTTTTAGTTTTTAAATTTTGATCCAAAATTAGAATTCGTTCATGTCCGAAACCTCAATACATTTTGGTACTTAAACTTTGAAAATGAATAAATATAGTCATTTTAACCTAGCTACGTTAACTTTTTATGACATGTCGAATGCGTTTCATATCAGTGTTTAAGTTGTTTACATTGTTTGACACATTTCCGATTCAATATCTATTGTATTTGATACCTCAAAAAAAGTTAACATATTTGGGTTTAGAAGACTATATTCATTTGTTTTTAAAGTTTAGAGACTAAAATATATCGAAGTTTCAAACAGAGACGAATTCTAATTTTGGATCAAAATTCTGGAAAAACATACTTAACCATCAATGATAACAGGTTATTGAAATTTCTTCAAATACATTTACTTTAATTTCTATACAAGCATTAACCATTGTTCCAATAAATTTAAATAAAAACTAATATTTTTGTTAAATCAACTCATATTTAGATTCCTAACAACCTAACCACATAAGGCATTGATAGCACTCTTAACTCAAAATCTTAAAACAATAAATTTATGGGTCTTCATCCTTGTATAACACTCTACTTTCTCATTTCTAATCAATATAGGACTTAGACTCATACTTAAATTTCTGATAATAAAACATATTCCAACATGTAAAATTTAAAATATATAGCTCAATTTTGCAAATCTCAATTTAACAACATGATAATAAGAGATAGGATCGGATTAAATTAAAGAATGATTTAGTGATTAATCATTACGTGGATATGTATACATATAGGTGCTAGAGCTCTAACCAAATAGGAAGATGCTAAATCATGCGCACTAAAAAGCGATTTTGGAAGGAGAAAAAAGTGCTTATTAGATAGAGTTAGTTAAAAAATTCAAGATACTTTATCTATCATCAATCATTTATAAAAGTTGAAGCAAGATATGACGTCAGTGATAGTTCAGCTTCTTCATCAACTTTTCTATGGCAAACTTAAGTGCTTTTTACTTCAGTTGCCATCATATAGATTACTTTTTTATTTTCTTCTGTTTTAAGGAGAAAACAACACTTGTTGGTTCTATCTTAAGTACGTTTATGCATCGCCACAAAGAAAATATAAAACAAAAACATAGAAAACTCCAAGGCAAATAACAGAAAATGTAAAAAATACTTTTATTGAAATATCAAGTCTAAGTAAAATTAGAGGCTCAACGGCAAGAAAAGTTTAATATCATCTTAAAAACCTTTTTTTTTACTCGCTCAAGCATAAGCATATTATCAAGAGGCAGATTTTGAGACGTAATTTAAGAGTGTCAAAATAAATTATAAAGAAGTATGTTTTTAATCTCAAAATTTTGATGTTCAAATTGAAATTTGTCATGTCTGAAATTTTAATATGTTTTAATTCACAAAATTTACAAATGAATGGATATAGTTATTTTAACTCAATTGCGTTAAATTTTTTTTATGTATCAAACGCTTTCCTAACACATATTAAAGTCATAACATATTAGACCGTGTAAAGAAATCAAATAATAGCATAAAATCCATTTAATACTTTAAGAAAATTTAACGTAATTAGGTTAAAGAATTATATCAATTCATTTTTTAAATTTAAGGACAAAAATATATTAATTTTTTTTATGTGTCAAACGTTTTTTCTAACATATATTAAAGTTGGAATGTGTTAGACAATGTAATTAATTCAAATTATAACATGAAACACATTTGACATTTTAAAAATAAATTGACGTAATTAGATTAAAAGGATTATATCCATTATTTTTAAATTTTGGGACAAATATATATTACAAATTTTGAAACGAATTCTAATTATGTATTAAAACTTTTATACGAAAAGATAAATATATAAAAATTTTGAAAGTATCATATACATAAAATACATTAAAATTAAAACCATATATATATATAGAGAGACAAATTATGAGTAAATTCATTTTACAAATTACTTCTTTCCCTGAAGGTAATTTGTTTTTCTTTTGTTACAAAAAGTGGTAGATAGAATAACATCTCCAATATTATTATTAGAGATATCTATGAGTATTTCATAATTTCTTAATATCTACAGATATCCACGTATACCCTCGAGTATTTACAAAAAGTATATTTTAATATTTAATAACAAATTTTAATCATAAATTCAAATCAAAATACAATGCATAACATTTATAAATTTCAAACAAAGTGAAAATAACTCATTTAAATAGTGTTGAATGACAGTTTACAAATAAATGAAGATTTTTTAAAACCAATTGATAAAAAATAATCCATTCAAAATCAATATTTTAATATTTTTTTATGTTTTTTAATTTAAATTAGAATATAGCGGATACAAGTATCCACGAGTACGAATATTATGATACTCGTATCCACCTCATTAACATACGGGTATAACCTGTACCCGTTATCCGCAGGTATCCATTTTCAATATTTATTCCCTACCTATTACGGGATTTATCCATGGATATTCATAAGTACGAATTTTTTTTACATTCTTAGATACAAGTAATATGATATTTGTACCCGACGCATAAGTATTAAATTATTTGTTATCTTCAAATATCTATTATCTACGGGTACCAATTATCTACAATGAATTATATATATATATATATATATATATATATATATATATATATATTTATAAAAGAAAAATATATATTAATTTTTATTTTGGATAAAGACATAATGCATCTCACATCCACATGTCTTCTTCTATGGTATAGTACAATAATGAACAAAAGCAAACACACTGCAATGTCACCAAGTCATAGTTATTGAAATAGTTCTTATTGTACCAATTTGAATGGAAGAAAATGACACTTACTTGCATCACTTAATTAAAGTGAATTTAATTTCTGGTTTATGTAATATAAATTAAAACAAAAAAAAAATTGATCTTAGAAAGATAAAAAACCACACTTATAAGTATTTTGTATAAATGTAGTAAGCATTAATAGTAGATTTATTAGCACAGATTTGTGTAAGTATGGTTAAATAGTAAGGTGGTGGTGCCAGCTCAAATTCCACAAACCCCATTCTGGTCAAACAAACAATCATAAAACTTTGAAGAAGTCAAAAAGTCTGTGTGGGGTCTGTGGGCATAGTACTTCACTTTTTCTAAGTGAAAAGGAATATTGCAATTGTAATATTATACACTTAGAATCTTCCTATGTTCACATTACTATTACAATGTTCAATTTTAATTTTGTTTTATATTAATTATAATATTTTATATTTTTTAATATGAAGATGAGTAAATAAGGTAATGAAACGAAACAATAATTATATTATTTAGTTAGCAATAAAGTTTGATGATAAAGATTTAATTGAAAAATATAAATCTTTTAAATATTTCATAAATTAAAAATATTTATATTTATGAGAAACTTAATATTTAATTAAGATCTGTCTAAATCATTTTTTTTTCGAATGTTATCTTAAAAAGTTCATTTTAAGTTTAACTCAATCTTATATATAAACCTAATTTATAAGATGAAATTTGTATCTATTTCTATAAATTTGTCTAATTTTTAGTTGATGTGAAATCTTGAATATACTTATTTCACACTTAGATATATGCATCTCAAGTGTATGACCAGATACATTAGTGAGTTGTTCAATAACAGTCCGGATTAAACAACAAATCTTATTATGATAAGTTTGAAATGACTTTGATGTCATTTTAAGTAGTAAAATTAAATCTAACTCAATTTTAAACAATATTAAGATGAAATCTGTATTCACGATTATTATCTATAAATTTGTGATTTGAAAATTTTTGAAGCAAGTGATTTAAACTTAGGATTTCTTTATTAGTATGAACCACATGAATACCAATGAGTTTAAAGCAATCCACACCACATAAACTGAACTATTACCTTATTAAAGTTAGAGAAATAAAGAAAATGGAGAATTTTGTTAAAAGACAAACTAAACTTTAAAGAACTTAAAGGAAAAAAAAAATCCAAAAGTTGCATGGTGCTCAAAGAGAGGTTCAAGTTGGATTGGATTCAGCAAGAAGCTAGCTGTAATCCATCTCCCAAAAAGTCAACCTTGTAATGTGTTTTTTGTGATTTGAGCTCTCTATAATCGACATCATGAATAAATAAACATATATATTTGAATAACACCCATTAAAAATATGTAGTAGAACAAGAAGAAAAATAGATTAAAGTTACTATTTGATTAAGACATTTTTAATTTTAATTTATTGTCAACATCGAAGGAAGAAGATCATTATTATTTGGCATGAGACAAAAAGTTATATTTTTTTTATTGCGTTTTGTTGGACGCACACGACAAGAAAAACACTGCTCATAGAGGTTTTCAAAGGATTTTATTTTTTCTGAACTTGCAATTTGCAAACGCGGTTTCGGCTCCTAAGTCCTAACTATTTTAGATTATAAGTTACTTTACGCACCACATTCTTATTATTTTGTAGTTTGACCATGATTCTGAATTCGCCTATATACAATTTTTCTTTAAGTTTAGGAAAACATGAGATTTTGACGCAGGTGATATTAATTCTCGTGTGATAGATATTAAATAAGTTAGATCACAATCGAATTCCGGTGATTATACCATTATAACTTTTTGATTTAGTAGTAAATACTCGATCCTAACATATTTATCATCAAATTTGATGTTGCTAAAATTAAAAGAGATTCATCGATCCTTCTTGAAAAAGATTCAGGTGCACCTACCATGTGAGAGTCATGTCCTCAAAGTTGTCCATGTCCAAATCGTCAGATATAGAATGAAGTCTTACATTACTAAAAATTTTCATATTACATGACAATTTTTTTGCAAATTTATTAAAAAAAATTGTAAGAAAAGACTTTTTCCTACTATTTTTTCTATGAGTTTCAATTAACAAGTAATTCTTTCGTGGATAATTATTTCCTACAAAATTATAAAATTCGCAAGCATTTTCTACAAAATTTGTTACAAAAAGTGTTTTATATAAAATATTTTGTAAATGAATTGACAACAATTTTCTATAAAAAAAATTTTCATAACAAAATTTATAAATATTTTCTAAAAAAGATCAAAATAAAATTGACAAAAAATATAATTTTTTTTAATAGTGTTACATATTACATCCTAAATGGTTTAGACAATTCCAGCAAACGTGTTTCTACACAAAACATGACTCATAGTTATCCACAAATATCAAATATGGGAATCCAAATATATAATATAAACATGGTCATCGAAGTCACATGCACTTATTATTATTAATTATTTATCTAATCTATATATATATATATATATATATATATATATATATATATATATAT
>Ga0214542_1003304_pt1 | contig 33045 bp, 11 predicted proteins | sample CNSS1metaG_FD_160096 | JGI IMG/M metagenome (GOLD analysis project Ga0214542, IMG submission 160096) | Root nodule microbial communities from cowpea collected in UCLA plant growth center, Los Angeles, California, USA - CNSS1 | ecosystem: Host-associated > Plants > Roots > Nodule | place: USA...
GCTTTTATCACTCCTTATTTTTTTACCTTCCTTTTTCTTGCCTTTTTCTGGAATTTTCTCTCTTCCTTCTTTTCTCTCTTGCTCTCTTCTCACTCTCATCTTAATTTGATCCTCACAAACTTCTCTAGGAGATAAAGGTGTTATGGACACCTTCTGCCCCTTAACTAGGAAAGAATACTTATTGGTTAGACCATCATGGGTTACCTTTCTATCATATTGCCAAAGCCTCCCCAACAATAAGTGACTCGCCTCCATAGGTACCACATCACATACTACCTCATCGACATATTTACCTATAGAGAAAGCAATGTTCACCTACTTATCTACCACCAATTCTCCATCCTCACTCAACCATTGCAAAGTATAAGGACTAGGGTGCATAGATGTCACCAAACCAAGCTTTTCCACTAGCCGTTTACTAGTTACATTTGTACAACTTCCTCCATCAATGATGAGTGAACACACCTTTCCCCTAACCATACATCTAGAATGGAAAATATTTCTTCTTTGAGTGTCATCTAACTCCTTATTCATACTACCCAACAATCTCCTAACCATAAAGAGATCTACCTCCAAAGGTAGTACTTCACACTCTTTTTCCTCCCATCACTGCTAGATGATTTAGATGATTCCCCCGCGGAATGTTCACTAATGTAATCACCATTTTCCAACAACATCATAGTTCTTCTATTGGGACATTCGGCTGCTATATGTCCTCTACCCAAACATTTAAAATGTTTTTTTGAACTAGAACATGAAGAATCATCATTATTAGATTGAGAAGTTACTTTACCATTTGCTGAATCCTTCTCCCTAGATTTAGGAATGGCAGAAGTAACTTCTTCCCTTTTATATTTCTCCTTATCTCTCTATGAGGGGGATGACTTCCTGTAGGTGTTTCTTCTCTTGAGTTGTTGTTCCACTCTGGTGGCTTGGTGAATAAGATCCTCCAAGGTTTCATAATGGTGCATTTCCACCACATATTGAATCTCCCTATGTAATCCATTCAAGAATATAGCCATTATAGCCATATGTGTTTCTTCCACTTCAGCTTGCATCAAGGTGACCTCCATCTCTTGAACATACTCTTCAACACTCCTATTTCCTTGTGAAAGTCTTTGTAATTTGTTGAAGATCTCCTTTTTATAATAAGGAGGCACAAATCTTTCCTTCATAGCTACCTTTAATTGCTCTCATGTAGAAATTGGCGACCGCCTTCTCCTAGCTATGTCCACAGTGATTTGATTCCACCAATTCATAGCATAACCTTCAAACTCCAAGGAAGCCATAAGTACCTTATCATTATCTTCATAATCGTAAGAGTTGAAGATTTGGTCAAGCTTCATTTCCCATGCCAGGTAGGCGTCCAGGTCATTAGCTCCATTAAATCTAGGAATTATAATCTTCCTCCACATCTTATCTCTTCGAGGTGTGTGGTTCCCAAACTCCTATCGTTTTTGATCTCGCCTTGGTCTAAAACCATGTTCCTCTTCATCATTATCCCTCCTAAGCATATGGTTCCCAAATGCCTCTCGTCTTTGGCCTCGTCACGACCTAAAAACATGTGCCGCTTCATCATTATGAGAAGAATGGTATGAATCATCATGTCTCCTTCTTCTTCTCTCCACTCCCTCTAATCTCACGCTCACATCCTCATTAAACTTTTGGAGCCTTTCGAATTGTTGTTGATTGTGTTATTGCATTTGATTCATTTGTAATGTGAGCTTATCAAGTGCAACCATAAGTGTCGCAGTCTTAGGTGATAGAGGCTCACTATTCTTGGAAGAAGTCATGCCCAACAAGCAAATGTTAGCAACAATAATTTATTTATTTATTTTTACCTCACCACTCTGCTAAGTGTTTCACTTAATTTTTCACTCATGTATCACACTTATAGGCTTTGCTTGAATGTACTCTCTTGCCTTTTATCACTCAAATTCCCTTTAGGGCTTGGCAAAAAGCTCTAGTAACTTAAGCAAAGAGTGAACAAACAATGTGAAAAATATTGCTAGATCTAAATCTTGACTTAAGAGGACAAAGAAAATTCAAACTCTAGACAAAACTTCAAGGAATTTTAAAAACACAAAACAAGAAAATTAAAATTAGAAAATAATAGGACTACCAAAGAGAGTTAAAGGAGACAACACAGAGACTCTGAGAGAAAGACTGATTGCAAGTAGAGATCAATAAACCACAAATAAAATTGTAACAAAAAGTTGTGTTGAACTCCCCATTTTTTTTATCCTTTTTTTTTCAATATATATATGTTGCCTTTTGACTTTGATCCATAATATTTTTTTTTGTTGTATTTTTTTTTTGCAGTTCAACACAATAACAAACTAAACAATTTATCCTTCAAACCCTCATACTCAATACTCATGTAAATCAAAGTAAGTGCACTTGCAAATCCCAAGCACAAAAAAAAAATTCCACGAATCATATGTAGAAATACACAATTTAAACAGAGAACAGAAAAGAAAAAAAATACGCCAAATAAAAAAATTCAACCAAATTGGAAACAACCTTAGGGGTTTTACACACAATAAGCAAACATTGAAAAATTGTAGTTTTTTTTTTCATATGACAGAAAAATAACATAGAAGAGGAAATTCAAATCAGAACCTTGCTCTAGATACCAGATGATACGATCCTATCCAGGAAAGAGTATGATCGTTTCTAAATTTGAATCCTCAAGAGGCACGACACAAATAAATCAAAGAAGAACACGGAATATGACAAAGATGGAGGATGCCACAATCTAGCAGATTGATAAGTCAAGTGAAGATTCGCCCTAAAGATGTTAATCTTTGATAAGAACCAGAGGCCTAAGCCAAGAACAAAGAAAATCCTTTTTTTAATGAAATCAAATTCAATATATGACTAAAAGTGTCTACATCAGTTTTTAGTACCTTTATTTATAGGCACATAAGTTTAAGTAAACCTGAAAACCCTACAAGAAGCCCTAAGCCCAAAACATAAAAGCATAAATTAATTTATAAAAAAAAAGCTCAAAGCCCAAAAACATAGAACATAACTAATTTCTAAAAGAAAACCCAAAAGTTCGTCTTCAAGTTCTTCTTGTATGGAGTCTTGAGATAATCCTCTATCACAAACATGTTACAAGTAAAGAACATACGAGACTCAATTATCCGGATACATGCATTGAGGTACCCATGCCTATTTAAGGGAGCCTCTCAACCACATGTAAAGGGTCGATTAATATTGAATTTGAGAGACATCTTTATGTACTTTAAGAACTTTGCTCTTGTGAGAATGTTTTATTCTTGGTCTTATCTTTAACATTTGCTCAAGGGGCGACAACTACCACTTATCTTAGGTGGCCTAGTACCCCAAGTGGCATGTCTTCCTTTCTTCCCCATTCCTCTTCTATTCTCTTTATCTTTTTGTTTCATTTTTCAGTTTATATGTCTTGTATTCGTTTATATGCTTCCACCATTTATGTTGTGTTTATTGTCTTGTGTTTATTTCTCCCACTTAATTGAATCCTTCTTTTATCTCTTTTGAGCTCCCTTGAAGTGCACATTCACATCTAGATAACCTTTTGGTTGTCTTAATGTTTGATGGGAATATTCTTGGAGCTTTCTTACGAAACATTATCACAAACACCTTGCACTCATTAAAAATATCAAGGTCACAATCGAGAAAGCTTACCACAATGATGTTATAGTTTTTATGCCAACAGGTGAGGTACATATTATGTTCTTTTAAGAACATCTTTTCAAGTACCTAAACATTTTATATGAAAAACACTTATTTATTACTTATTTAAAATGTAGGTTTAATTAGTAATTTTGTCCTTTTATTTAACTCTTTGATTCGTTTTACTCCTTATATTTGTTTTTGGATTGAGTTTCTATTTTTGTAAAAATACTCATTGTGACCCTTATCATTAAATTGACGCTAACATCATTTGGAAGTGTCATAGGTTAAAATCTAGGTATGTCACGTGTCAAAATCAAACTCCTATGATTTTGACACGTGGCAGACTTAGATTTTGACAAATGACACTTTTTCAAACAACGTTAACGTGGATTTAACATAAGGAACCACATCGAGTCTTTTGCACTAGTGTTCTAAGCACTTTTGGAACTAGTCCAACACTATGATGACTTTGTGTGAGGCGTATTTGGTTTTTTGGAGATGATGGAAGTGGTTGGATGATGGTGGTGAATTGAAGGAGATGGATGATTTGATGCATCAGTGGAATGGAGATGGAAGGCGATGATGGTAAATCTTAAAATTTGGAGAATTAGTGAAGAAGGCAAATGTAAGATCCGCTAAATTTAATTAATTAAATAAATAAATAATTAATAAATGCAAGTAGTGGGAGCCTTTATGACATTAAATGCTAATTGTTATGACGTGGAAAAGTACTAGGTCAAATGGTTGAGAGTACTTGATTGTGTGAGAAAATTGGGTTTGAGTCTTATGTATGCCAATTGTGTATTATGTAATTGATTATTATTTTAATAATACGCTTGATCATGATGAGTGATAATAAAATCCTAGAATTTTAGGAATTATCACAAAAGATGATTTGGTTGAATGGTTGTGCATTGATTTGTCATTTGTATGGTTATGGGTTCAAACCTTGCTTAATCCAAATTAAACTTTCTTTAATTTTTTCCATATTGAGAGAGTGAATCACAGTGCAAAGAGAGAGAAGTGAGAGTGAAAAAGAGTCTTGAAGGAGGAACCACAAGCTAAGGCTAATTAGGATCAAGGACTCAAAGATTTGCACACTTTTGGAGCAAGGAATCCAGGTTAGGGGAGCTAGAACTCGTTAGCTTTGTGTTTTAAGTTTACTTGCTTTATGAATAATATGTATATGCATGAATCATTCCTATCACGTTTGAAATTTTGGGTTTCTGGAAATTTTTCAGAAACCACTTGGTGGGCATTCAAAGCCGCCAAGCGACTCATGATGTTTTTGTGTTGTTTCTAGGTTCCTGAAGAGGAATCGCCTTGCGGCATGACCTTGACCGCCAAGCAACTCTTGCTTGTTGCACGCAGTTTTCTAGGTTTCTGGATGAAGGGCCTGGTGGTGATGAATACCCGCCAGGCGACGCGAATACAATGACTCAATTTTGATGTTTTTGTGTGTTCTGGATGGATTTTGATCTGGAATGGAGGGGGTTTTATCTTTGAATTAATTATTGGAAGTGAGAAATCAAGCAATTATGTTGTCAATTGAGGTTGATTAGATAAAATTGTATGAACGTTCCTTTAGAGTTTGGAAATTTGGGGTTTTATTTCATAAGGTTAATTGGTTGTTGGACTGCACTGGAATATGTGAATAGAGGTTGTAGGTGGTGAAATTATACAACTGTATAGAGAGTTACATGCGAAGTTGTATAAATATGCAGAGAAAGGAAATTGGGAATTTTGGGTGTTTTCGCAAGTACAGAAAATTTATGGGTTGTGCCCAAAATAGTATGCATCGCCTGGCGACACTTGAATCACCGCTAGGCGCCAACACAGTGAATTCTACACTGTGTGGCTATGAGATGCGAAGGGAGCTGGGGAACTCAGTTGTGATATTTTGATTATATCAATGGAATAGGAAATTTTGAGCAGAGGAAGAATGGAGAAGAAAATATATGAAAGCCATTATGAATCCATGAGTGTGTTACACAAGGGAGAAATTTGTGATACTAAACATGGTCTAGAATAGGAATTAAACCAGTTTCAGGAATGGATGGGGCAGTAACCTAAGCCTGAGGTGTTTGTGGTATCCTTTGGGTGGCCAAGTTTTCAATTTAAGCAGGAAAAATGGGGTAAGAATCTTGTAGGCTTGAAATAATGATTTAGCTATGTTTAGAAAGGAGAGAGCATGATGGAACAATAAATAATGGGAGAATGAGTATGAGTACTTAGGATTTCATATGTGATGAATGTAATGAACAAGTGTACCGGAAATGAGTTGTGATAGTGGAACGATTGAGAAAATCAGTATTTATGCCTATGATACTCTGGATGGGTGACTATGTGAGTTTAGTGGGTGTGCAAATGCACCTGAACTTGAATAAAACTTGTACTACTTGAGTACTGGTGCAACGCCTGGCGATAATATTAGGACCGCCAGGCGATAGCTGCATCTTTCGAGGGTAACAAAGGCGTGTGTCGCATGGCGGTGAGGGTTGTCCCACTAGGCGAAAGCTGTAGAGTCAAAGGCATCAAAGGCGTTTGGCGCTTGGTGGCACGTGTCCCCCGCTACGCAGTCTGGAAGCGAGTTTCGCCTAGCGCTGCTCCTGAGTCGGCAGGCGATATTGCAGAGGCAGAAAATATGTTTTGCTTGCTTTGGATGTGCGTGATCTACAAAGCTTGGGTGATACCTTAAAGATCGGCTTGCTGGTGTTCCTTAAGTTGTGGCTTAGAACGTATCCCTTGAGTTGTGGCTCGGGATAGGGGTTAAGCACGTTGCATTCCTCGAGTTGTGGCTTGGAATGACATCTCTTGAGTTGTGGCTCGAGATGGTGGATGAACACGAGGAACTCTTGAGTTGTGGATCGGGTTGGCGAGTGTTGTCGGTGTGAGTGTGTGAGTTGTGGCTCGTGTGAGACCAATGAGGTTGGTAGTCTTGGGACGTTACGAATGATATTCGTATTAGGAACCCCACCTGGTGTTACTGAGTGTAGTCCATAGCATGGTTTTTCGCACGTGCTCTACCAGTTGTGGCTGGTAGGTGTGGCAGTAAGACATCTCGAGGTAATCATCAGAAGACGTAGAATACGGGTAACATGGTGGCGACCATGTGGTGTGGAATCAAAGGATAAAAATTCCTTTGGTGAACTTGTATGGTTTATATCATGTATATATGTATAGATATTTATATATGTTTATGTAATTGAAAGCTCACCTTATCTACTTGTGTTTGGCGATGATCGTGTACGTGGTACACGGAAACAGATGATGTTGCAGGTGGATCTGGTGAGACATAGAGCCGAAGTGTGGGCTATGTGGGAGAAAAGATTTATCTGAGTTTTCAAGTTTATGTTTTTAAATAAATTGTAAACTTTTATATTATCAGACTTTGGTATTGTAATCGAGTTTTATAAGTATGGATATTTTAATAAATTCTAAGGTAATAAAGTTTTAAATTTCCTGCGTTTTTGGAAATGAAATTATAATAAAAAATGTTTAATATTATTTCTATTTTGTTCTATTTAAATTCGTAATACCCGATCGGGATGTTACAACAAACGTGAAGATGAAGTGGGATTCTCAATGTATATTCTTTTCATAGCATGTGGTGCCTTGTGTATGAGAACCCTACTTTTGTTGGAAAAATGTTCTTTTACACCATTTAACAATTTTTATAGAGATAAAATGGTCTTAATAAAAGTTAACTTTTGTATTTAAAAAAAAAAAGAATAATAAGGAGTATTGTCAAATGGGTGTAAAAGAAATTATGGTGTCAAAATATTATTGTCCTTTTTATTTAATGATGTAGAGACCGGAAAAAATGATGGAGGTTGATGGTGAAGAACATGGGTGAGTGATAAAAATGGGACCTGTTTTCCAAAGTCGTTTATAGTTTCCTTTAACGGAATTGGGATTTTGTGTATCATTTGGTGTCGTGTGGCAGTATAGGAATGGAGAGGAATGGGGTACTCTAAAGAGTAAGACACAAGTGTTAAAAAAAAACCTATAAATATAGGTAATTGTGTGAAAAGATTATTGGGATACAAGCTCATTTTGATAAGAGGTGCCAAAATAAAATGAAAAGGGCGTGAATGCTAAAAATGAATCGGATTTTGTTCTAATCTTTTTTTTTTGGTATTTTCTTTTTTTTCCTTCTTTTATAATTCTTTTAAATGATAATAAAAAAAAGAAAGAAACTAAAGAGAAATGTATAAATGAATAAATTATTATTATTTTTTTAAAAAGAAATTCTTTTAATTACCGAAAATAAAATTTTAAATAAACTTTTATTTCATGTCTTTTTATTTAACACTTTTTTTTTTACATTTTTTTGAAACAAATTTTATTCACTCGAACGAAATTGTGTATAGATAATATAGTTTAGAGATCTTTTGTTGTATTGGATCGATCTGAGAGATTGTTGTGTCTTGGGAGAGAAACGCATATTATTTTATCTTACCTTGTATAGTCAGGGGCGTTTCTCTCTAAGGATAGTCCTTGCGTGCCTCAAATCCAAACTCTTTTTAATCCTTTCTCCGTTTAAAATTTAATCTTATATTGTTATGATTTGTTATAAGAATTGTTTTATTCGTATCTGTTGCAACCCAAATCGCGATGGGACAATGAACCGAAAATTAAAATTGGAAAAGTAGAGTTTGGAGTCGCCACCATAGTTTATTCTGAAAAACTACAGAAAAACCAAAAAATAAGACAAGTGTCAACATCCAATTTCGTCCGGGTAAATAAATTTATTTTTCAAAAAATAAAAAAAATAAAAAAAAAATGTGAAACATTATTTTCTTCAAAGATTTTCAAACTTTAATTTTAGAAGAAAAAAAAAGAAAAAAAAAGACAGATGAAAAAAAAAGAAAAAAAAGGAACAAAGAGAGAAGAGCCCAATTTGTTATTAATTATCGCACACCTTCTCATGAGCCCAACAACTCAACACCCTTGTTCCTGGAAGAGAAATTAGTGATATGATTCTAATAATTAGAAGAAATATTTCTTCAAATGGTTATAATCAATATTACTAATTGGGATTAATTTTGTGTTCTGATTTGTTAATGGTTAGAATCAATATTACTAATTTGGGATTGATTTTGTGCTCTGATTTACTATGATTTGATTCCCATAATGTGCTACTATCATGACCAACTCATTCCTTATATTGTTCATTACAATTAAGACTGAACTTGCATTGATATTGCAAGGTGTGAGTATAAATACGCATTCTGCGGGGACTGAAAAAAAAAGATTTTCTCTACACTTCTCTAATTCTTTCCCATCATCACTCCCACATACACACCTCTTCTGCCATCTCTCTTTCAAAAAAAACATATTGAAGGAGGTAAAAAATAAAAGAGAGAAGAAGATTCTCTATAATGTCTCTTTCTCTCTCATTACCACCCACACAGACGCATCTCATTTTATCTCTCTTGATAAACAAACACACAAAAATATTATAAAAGGAGCTAAGAAATAAAAAGGTAGAAGGTACATCATTTTTAGTTTCTTTTTCTTTTGATTTATTTTTTAATTTTCATTATTTTGTTTAAATCATAAAAAAAAAATCCTATTTCTTTGGTGTTTGCTCGACTACTCGCATTGCATGACACCCATTTTAGACTTTCGTTCTTTTTTTCTAAAAAATATATACCAATCTAAGAATAAAAAAATAGTTTTCCTTATTTACTTTTTAATATTTATCTAGTTGCTCACGTCAAATTGACATCCACATCCATTTTTAAATAACTCAAAAAATGAAAAATTATAAAAGATTAAAAAGATAAAAAAAAAAGAATTTATTTTCATTGTCAGTCCAGCCGCTCGCGTCGCATGACACCAATAATAAAATAATACTAAAATTTAAATAAAAAGATTTTCAAAATTATAAAACAAATTAAATTATTTTTCAAATAATTTTCCAAATAGTTTTTCATAAAAGAACTATGTAACCCTGATTCTCCATTCACATGGAGATACGTAGGAGCGAGGATTAATCCTCGTCGGGCCCAAAAAATCAAAAAAATAGTTTTGTTGTTTTTTGTACATTCTTTTATTAATATTTTTGGGGAAAATTAAATATTTTGAAAAAACCACATCACTTTTGCAAATTTAATTAAAGGTATCGTTTTAGGACGGACATTGTGGGGTGCTAATACCTTCCCCACGCGTAACCGACACCCGGACCCAAAATCTGGTTTTTTCGCAGACCATGCTCTTTTTTATGGTTTTCCATAGTTTCCTATAATAACTATGGTGGCGACTCCAAATCTCTGTTTTTACAAATTTTATTTTTTTGGTTCGTCGTCCTGTCGCGATTTTGGTTGCGACAACAAGGTCTACAAAAAACCATATTTTTGGTCCGATAGTCGGTTACGCGTGAGGAAGATATTAGCATCCCACAACGCCCATCTTAAGATTTTTGTTTCTTTTAATTCTGCTTCCTTCCCTAAGATTGTTTTTTTCCAACAAGTCAAAACTAGGTGTATCTATATGAGTGATAACGAGAAAGAAAGAGAGAGGTGTAGAAAATATTTTCTTTTTTTTTCATCCCTATTCATATGACAAAATGCGTATTTATATTCACACATTGCAATATCAATGCAATTTTAACCTTAATCGTAATGAACAATACAAGGAAGGAATTGCTCATGGTATCAGCACATTAGGGGAATCAAATCGTAGCAAATCATAGCACAATATCAATCAAGATTGATAATATTGATTCTAACCATTAACAAATCCGAGCACACAATTCGTCACAATTAGTAATATTGATTATAATAATTTGAAGAGATATTGCTTCGAATTATTAGAATCATATCACTAATTTCTCTATCAGGAACAAAGGGTAGAAAATGTGTTGAGTTGTTAGACTCCTGAAGGAGAGTGTGATAATTAAAAACAAATTGGGCTCTTCCTTCTTTTTTCTTTTTTTCATCTCTTTTTTTTCTTCTAAAATTAAAGTTTGAGAATCTTTTAAGAAAATTTTGTTTCACCTTTTTTTTACCATTAATGAATGTTGCAACCTAAATCGTGACGGGACGACGAACTAAAAATAAATTAATTTGAAAAGAGATTTGAAGTCGTCACCATAGTTTATTCTGGAAAACTATGGAAAACCATAAAAATAAAATAAAGTCTGCGAAAACCAAATTTAGGGTCCGGGAGTCGGTTATGCGTAGGGAAGGTATTAGCACCTGACGACGCCCGCCCAAAGGCGTACCTTTAATTAAATTTGTAAAAGAGATGTGTTTATTTTATAATATTTATTTATTTTGCCCAAAAAATAAGAAAATATTGAACAAACTAAGGGAAATTAAAAATGAGAAATCAGGGCTACGTAGTTCTTTATAGATCTATTTAAAAAATGATTTGGAAAACCTTTTAATTTTTGGGAAGCGAACCTGACAAGGACTTGCTCTGCTCTTACGTATCTCCATTCACAATGGAGAATCAAGGATCACGTAGTTCTTAATAAAACTTGATTAGAATATTTAATTTTTTAAAGTTGTTTCTTGACATTTTTTAAAATAAAGTGTCATGCTGTGCGTGCAGCCGGGTTGACACCAAAATCATTTTTTATATTTTGTATTTTTAAAAGGGAGTGTCGTGCGACGCGAGCAATCGATTAGACACCAAAACATTTCTATGATTTTTTATATTTTTGAACAAGAGTGTCGTGCGACGCGAGTAGTCGATTAAACACCAAAATAACGTTTATATTTTTTGTATCTTAAAAAGGAGTGTCATGCGACGCGAACAGTTGATTAGACACACAAACAACTTTTATAATTTTTGTATTTTAAAAAGGAATGTCGTGCAACGTGAGCGGTCGATTAGACACTAAAAGAAAAAATAAAGAAAATAAATTTAAATTTTTATTTATTTTTATTTTTATTATTTTTGAAAACCATTTTAATTTTTGTTTCAATTTAAAATATTTATATTATTTTTGAAAATAATGTGATTGAAATGTGATATTTAATTAGAAAATAGTAAAATTAGAAATAGCAAATAAGAGTATATAAGTGAGTATGTGGGTGCAATGAGAAAAACTATACACATGGAATGGGGTGCATAAAGAGAAACGCGTGGTGCACAAGGTAAACTCTTCCTATCCTAAAAAAGAAAATTAAAGGAGTGGGGTGTGTGCTTAGTGAAAATGCAAATACATGAAATAACATAAAACTAAATGCAAGGGGATTGGAGTTATTACATTGGAGAGTGCATGAAGAAAGAAAACAAAACAAATGACCCAATTATGAAACAGATCTGCAGATGTGTGAGAATTAAATTATGGGGGTGCATGAAGTGAAAGTGAATCTGCCAAAAACCCTAAGTCCAATTATCTTAATCTTCTCCCAAACTCCACACTCAGAATTTTCCCCAAACTTCGTTTCAACGTTCACAACACACCAATCACCCACGAACACTAACGCTGCCCATTTCGTACGAGGCTGGCGGCGACACTGCTCACGACGGCACCGACCACGATGGCACAGATAGGCATCTACGCCACCACACCATCATATGCGTCTACTAATCACGTTCAAAACGCAATCATGCTCGCGGCAAAGCCACCAACGGAGACGGCGACCACTCTTGGAGGTTTTGTCAACGTCGACACCGACACTACTCGCCACTGCACCACTTATATCCGTGCGAAACACCGCCACACCGTCTCCTTTGCTCGTGTCTTCTTCGGGCCACCAAGACCACCGCCGCGACTGCCATTCTGTCAAAAAGATTGCCACCAACTACTAATGCTTCTTACATCGCCATCTTCCCTCTCTATTTCTCACCCACAACCAATGTCTACATGTTAGCAATCAGACCACAACCCATTTGACTAGTGTAAGGCCCAAAAGGATTACCACCACATCAGTTTATCTGAAGGATTACATCCCATAAAATTCACTACGTCAGCTTGCTTCTAGAAGTGCTCTGTCACAGTATTTCTTTGCATAGAATAATTTAGTTATTATTTCTGTTTGGTAGATTCCTTTTCCTACAAATGAGGAGGACCCTCTGATCGTAACTAATTTTGGTTTTGTATGGCTATAGATAACCTTTGGAAGGAATGAAAAAGCAGGCTGAAAATCAAAATATTTGTTTCTCTCTCCTATCTTTTCTCAGGGGCTCTCTTAGCCATTAATTAAGGAAGAAAATACCTAACACTACATACCCAAACTAATCCCTTCCTCTATTTCGTAACTTAATGATTTACCAATTTTGTTAACAGAAAAATGTTCAATTCAATTTTTTTTATTTTTAGTTGGAAATTTCTACTGCCATTAATCATACAACAACAATGAAACAAACACAAAACATCATAGTAAACTTGGAAATTATTAACCTGGTTTTGTTCCGATATGCTCCAATATATGCTTATTGTTTTTTCTTTGTACTGATCGTTATTGATTTGAAATGTTGTGATTCTGGACTGTGCTTTCAAATTCAGCAGAGATGTGATAATGTGAAGATGAATCTATGTGTGAAAAAATGAGTTACATGTTTTTTCCTGTAATAAAAACATCCTGTTTGTTTTTGTGCGTGAAGAAAAGCATCCCCGAATGGTCGTTCCATCTTTCAATATTAACGTGCGCTCTTTTAAAAAAACTCATGGAAGTTACCAATCAGTTATCAAATACTCAACTGTTCCCGCTTCTTGTGTTATGAACAAATATTTTATTTCTTTTATTTTTTATTTTTTTATTTTTTTTATTTTATTTTAGAATATAAAGCAAACGGTGGTGTGAAAGAAAAATAATGGGCCATTGAGCCCAAATTGGTTAACAAGAGGTAAACATACTAAAAACAAGGGTTCAAAAGACAAATTAATTAGGCTACCAACTCACTATAAAAATAAACATGAAAAAGAAAATAATAGAAACGAAAACATTCAAAACTAAATTATTTATTATTATTATTATTTAAATAATTATATTTTTTATTATTTTTGTATTTTACTTTTTATTTTATATCTAAGAAAAAATCCTCTTTTAAAATTCCTCTTAAACAAAATTAAAGAAACTCCCTTTTTTTTTAAACATTTAAAAGCAAATTTAGTTTTACCCCTTTTATGTGACACTTATTTTATTTTATTTTGGTAAAATAATTTTTATTTATCCGGACAAAATTGAGTGTTGACAAATCAAAAATAATTTGTATTATTTTATTTGTATTTTATTTTTTTTCAAAAATAAATTTATTCACCCGGACGAAATTATTTGTTAACAGTTTTGCCCCTCTTTACATAGATTTTACTAGATATATAAAAGTTTGACTTTTTCATATTATCGTAGTAAAAAATAAGTAAAAAAAAAAAAACTAATTTCGTTCGGGTTTCAAATGAAGACAGATTGAAAGACAGAGGGTCCTGATTCGACACACCATTTTTTTTTTACTTTTTGAAAAAAAAAATTAGACCAATCCTGAGGATATGGTCTATATCTAAAGGATTTGACAACCATTACCATGTAGAAGGTCCCGGTCCGAAAATCTCTTTTTTTTTGTAATTTTGACTTTTTTGAAAAAAAATAGACCAATCCCGAGGAGAAGGTCTATATCCAAAAGATTCGATGATCATTACCACGTAGAGGGTCCCGATCTGACACACCATTTTTTTACTTTTTGAAAAAAAAATTAAACCAATCTCGAGGAGAAGGTCTATGTCCAAAAGATTCGACGATCATTACCATGTAGAGAAATCAATTATCATTACCTCGCAGAGGGCCTTGATGTAACCATAAGAGAATCAATGACCATTGCCTCACAGAGAGTCTTGATGTAAACATAAGGAAATCAATGACCAATGCCTCGTATAGGGCCTCGATGTAAAGAAAAATCATGATCATTGCCTTGTAGAGGGTCTTGATGTAAACATAAGAAAATCAATGACCATTGCCTCTCAAAGGGTCTTGATGTAAAGAAAAACAATGACCATTGCCTTGCAGAGGGTCTTGATGTAAACATAAGAAAATCAATGACCATTGCCTCATAAAGGGTCTTGATGTGAACATAAGGAAATAAATGACCATTGCCTCACAGAGGGTCTTGATGTGAACATAAGGAAATCAATGACCATTGTCTCGCAGAGGGTCATGACGTAAACATAAGAGAATCAATGACCATTGTCTCGCAGAGGGTCATGACGTAAACATAAGAGAATCAATGACCATTGTCTCGCAGAGGGTCATGATGTAAACATAAGGGAATCAATGACCATTGCCTCGTAAAGGTTTTTGATGTATAAACGAAGAACCTGGATTTTGCTATTGAAGTGTTGACAAACATCGCGTGAATGCCTAAAATTTGTGAGACTTACACAAAAAAATGTCATTACTAAATTTTTTTTTCAAATTTCTTTTTATTTTTTTTAAATGATTTTCAATGATTTTGTGGAGTATGATGGATGACATGATGTGATGAGGCATGACATGTTATGATTTTCTTTTTGAACCTATATAATGATACATACGTGAATGCATGGATGCATGGGTGGAATTTGATTTTGTGGAGTATGATGGATGACATGATGTGATGAGGCATGACATGTTATGATTTTCTTTTTGAACCTATATAATGATCCATATGTGAATGCATGGATGCATTGGTGGAATTTGATTTTGTGGAGTATGATGGATGACATGATGTGATGAGGCATGACATGTTATGATTTTCTTTTTGAACCTATATAATGATACATATGTGAATGCATGGATGCATGGATGGAATTTGATTTTTTTTTTCATTTTTCCTTTATTTTAATTTGATAGCAAGGAAAACTAGGCTTGAGGCTAGACAAAACTAGGTTTGTGAGGAAATTGGGCTTGGGGGTCAATGTGGAAATTGGGCTTGAGGGCTAGTGTGGAAATTGGGCTTGGGGGCCAGTGTGGAAACTAGACTTGGGGACCAGTATGGAAACTAGAAACTAGGCTTGGGAACTAGTGCTGAAATCGGGCTTGAGGGCTAGTGTGGGAACTAGGCTTGGAGGCCAGTGCAGAAATTGGACTAAGGGTATATTGGTCATTCATACGAATGAAGAGGACCATAAATTTGAGAAACATCATAGAAAAAAATTGTGTATTTTTTTTTTAATTTGCTTCCTTCTAACACGAAAGGATTCGATAACCATTCATATGAGTGAAGAGGGTTTTGATCGGAAAGGTGAAAAATATTTTATTTAAAAAGGTGAATGACTTATGTATGCATAACTTGGTATGATGTATGAAATACCTTATGTATGAATTTTTCTTTTTCATTATTTTTGAAAACAAATTCGAATTGATTCCCATTTCATTTTTATTTCAAATCCATGGAATCATTCTACTTTGATATTTTTTACTTTTCCAAATCATTTCTTTGGTCTAATCAGTTTACTAAAACCCTACTTTTTAATCATTTCTTTTGAAACACTATTTGAATGACATGCATGAAATTGCCAAGGGCTTGAAAAGGCTTGGATGAGGTGATGAAGATTAACTAGGGAGCTGCCCTAATTTGAATTGGTCTTGGGGCACAAGATGTGTTTGGTCTTTCCCACAATTATTGATGGTATGAAGGAAATGATGGGGACTTTAAAAATTTGCCCCTAGTGTGAGATCCTAGGATGGTCTTAGGGTGCAAAAGCGTGTTTAGCTTTTCCCAATTGAAGAGATTGAAAAATGACAAGTTCTTCACAAGTTGCCCCAAACGTGATCACAGTCTTCTGTCAACACCCAATTTTGTCCGGATAAATAAAAATTGTTTTACCAAAAAAAAAAAACAAGTCAAAAGTGTTACATAAAAATGGAGTAAAACTAAATTTGCTTAAAAATGTTTTAAAAAAAAGTTTCTTTAATTTATGTTTAAGAGGACTCTTAAAGGGGGTTTTGTTCTTAGATAAAAAATAAAAAGTAAAATACAAAAATAATCAAAATAGAATTGTTTTAAAAATAAAAATAAAAAATTTAATTTTTAATGTTTCCGTTTATTTTGATTTCCTTTTCATGTTTGTTTATAGTGAGTTGGTAACCTAATTAAAATTGTCTTCTTTCTCCTTGTTTTTAGTTTGTGTAGCTCTTGTTAACCAATTGGGCTCAATGGCCCATTGTTTTTCTTTCACACCACCGTATTACTTTATATCCTAAAAGAAAATAAAAAAAATAAAATTGTTGTTCATTACACAAGAAGCGGGAACAATTGAATATTTGATAACCGCCTAATAACTTCCATAAGTTTTTGAAAGGGCACGTTAATATTGAAAGGGGAATTTTCATTCACAGGATTCAACTTCAGACACAAAAACAAATAGGATGTTTTTTATTACAAGGAGAAAAACCATGTAACTCATTTACATAGATATTCATCTTTACAGTATCACATTTCTGCTAAATTTGAAAGCACAACCCAGAATCACAACATTTTGAATCAATAACGATCAAGTACAAAGGAAAAACAAGATAATAAGCACATATTGAAGCATATTCACGGTACACAATCTTCAACTCCGCTATCATATTTTAATTTTACTGTTGTTGGATGTTAGTGTTAATGGTATGAGAATCATGTGAACTGTATCAGTTTCTTAATCTGGTGCTTTGAGATGATTAAGCAACTCAACAGTTAAAACTAAAAAAGTAACAATAGATAAGAATTGGGTTTAAGGAATTTGAAATAGAAGAGAAATAGAAAAGAATTGACTTACCGCTAGCAAATAGGGATTCAATAATGAACATTTACATTGCGGGAAATGTTGGAGGCAGTTTGAGTTGGTGTTGGAGTAACTTGGGGTATAGTTGGAGAAGTGAAGTTCTTGTGCGAGAGAAAAGATTGTTGTAGGGACTTTGTTCAGACGCTGATGGCGGCTGACGGCGGCTGTGACGTTAAACGACAGTGATTTGGGTGGCCCGAATAAGATGCAAGCAGAGGAAATGGTGCGGTGGTGTTTCACACAGCTCTAAGTGGTGCAGTAGCGAGCAGCACCGATGTTGACGTTGACAAAACTCCGAGAGTGGTCGCCGTCACCGTTGGCGGCTTTGTCGTGAGCATGGTTGCATTTTGAATGGTGGCCGCATATGATGGTGTGGTGGCATAGATGGTTGTTGGTGCCATCGTGGGCGGTGCTGTCGTGAGCAGTGCCGCCGCCGACCTCGTACAGGATGGGCAACGTTGGTGTGGCATTGGTGCTTTAGTGGAAGGAAGAAGATGAAGTTTGAAGGGACTTATTAAGTGCGGGGAAGGTAATTACATTATGGTTTGGCAGATTCCATTTTTCTTCACGCACCCCCATAATCAACTATCACACCTTCCTCTCGTTTTTTTATTTGGCGGATTCATATTTTTTCACACACCCCCATAATTAACTATCACACCTTCCTCTTGTTTTTTGATTTGGTAGATTCATTTTTCTTCATGCACCTCCATAATTTAAATTGCGCACTCCCACTTTTAATTTGGGTTCTGGTTATTTATTTACTTCATGCACTCCCTAATGTAATAACCACACACCTCTTACATTAAGTTTTATGTTACTTTATGTACCTGCGTTTTCACTAAGCACACATCCCACTCCTTTAATTTCCTTTTTTAGGCTAGGATGAGTTTCCTTTATGCACCACACATTTCTCTTTATGCACCCTATTTCCATGCGTGTAGTTTTTCTCATTGCACCCATATATTCACTTATGCACTCTCACTTTCTATTTCCAATTTTATCATTTTTTAATTAAATCTCACATTTCATTTCAATCACATCATTTAAAAAATAATAAAAATATTTTAAATTGAAATAAAAATTAAAATAGTTTTCAAAAATGATAAAAATAAGAATAAATAAAAATTAATAATTATTTTCTTTATTTTTCTTTTAGTGTCTAATCGACCGTTCGCATCACATGACATTTCTTTTTAATATAAAAAAATTGTAAAAATTGTTTTGGTGTCTAATCGACCGCTCGCGTCGCATAACACTTTTTTGAAATACCAAAATTATAAAAATAGTTTTGGTGTCTAATCGACCGCTCGCGTCGCATGAAACTCCTTTTCAAAAATATAAAAAATCGTAGAAATGTTTTGGTGTCTAATCGACCACTCGCGTCACACGACACTCCATTTCAAACATACAAAGTATAAAAAATGATTTTGGTGTCAACCCGACCGCACGCGTCACATGACACTTATTTTCAAAAATGTCAAAAGACAACTTTAAAAATTAAATATTCTAATCAAGTTTTATCAAGAACTACGTGATCCTTGATTCTCTATTGTGAATGGAGATACATAGGAGCAAGTTAAGTTCTTGTCAGGTTCACTTCCCAAAAATAAAAAGGTTTTCCAAATCATTTTCCAATAGTTTTATGAAGAACTACGTAGCCCTGATTTCTCATTAATACGTAGGACCAATGTTAATTCTTGTTGGGTACATTTTCACTAAAAAATATATTTTGTTCATTTTATTTTCTTACTTTTGGGAAAAATAAATATTTTAAATAAACACATCTCTTATCTAAATTTAATTAAATGTACCGCCTTTGGGTGGGTGTCGTAGGGTGCTAATACCTTCCCTACGCGTAACCGACTTCTGGACCCTAAATTTGGTTTTCGTACTTTATTTTATTTTTATGGTTTTCCATAGTTTTCCAAAATAAATTTTGGTGGCGACTTCAAGTCTCTTTTTTCAAATGAATTTCTTTTTGATACGCCGTTTCGTCGCGATTTAGGGTGCGACATCTTCAATGTAAATAAATGCCCTAATTCAGAATGAATTATGAGAATATATGAATTACAAACAAAGTGACTGTCCTAATTTGAGTTTGGGATTGATAAAGATGGAGTATTTTAAGGTTGGTCAAGGTTGAGGCTTATAGCGGGATGGAGTTTCATGAAGAATAAACTGAAAGGGGACAACCCAAATTTAGCTTAATTGACTGATTGTCCATTGAAAACATGTTACCCAAAAATAAACTGCCCTATTGTTTAAAAGCAAATATCTGAACACACTTTTTCAAAAAAAAATTATCATGTTTTTTGAAAAAAACCTGTTAGCAAATGAAAACTTTCCTCTAAATTAAAACCTTCGAAAGATAACAATCAATCTTTGATCTGTGTGGATTTTATTAGGCTTGTATCGTGGCCAAGACTAAGGGTATGGAAGTAAATGATAGTAAAGGCCCAAAAAAGTGATAAGAGTGTTGTTTCGAACAAGGATCTTTGAATAATGTTTCATTCAATATTTGTTTGACTTCTTTTTGTTCACCTTTTTTCTTTCTTTCTATATTTGACCTCTTATTCTCATTTTCCAAATTTCTGCTTCTTCTTTTTTTCTTTCTTGATATGACATATCATTTTGTTTCTTTTTTCTTTTTTTTTTATATTTTTGTATTGTTGAACTACTAATCGGATGAAACAAATGCAAATATTATATCAACCCTCAACGTGATGTGACCCTTGTTTAAGGTAATTTGAAAGATTTTTTTAGGTTCAAATTGGGTAACAAAGGATAATTATTTTTATTTTTTTGTTTTATTATTTCTTTTTGGATAAAGAATCATGACCACACATAATTTCAAATCATGATTGTTTTTCTCAAAAAAATTTAATTCGTAGGCTCAAATTGGGTAACAAAGGATAATTATCTTTATTTTTTTTTATTATTTTTTTTTGGATAAAAAATCATGGCCACACATCATTTCAAATCATGATTGTTCTTCTAAAAAAAAACTAAGTCGCAGGAAAATAAATTATTTCATATGACAGGATGCCCCTTATTTTGTTCTCTTTTTTTTTCTTACTTTTTTTTTTGTCTTATTTTTGCCTAGACTGTCCTTCAGAGTTTTTAGTCTAGCAGACTTTTCTTCATTTTTTTATTTCTGTGTGTTAAAAGAGTTGTTTGTAATCATCCTAAATTAGTGCCCCTTTTTGTGATAATCCTTCATGAAAAATGAAAACAAGGTTTATGGTGGAGGAATGATGGAAAGGGAATGGATTTGAGCGATTTCATGTATACAAGACTAGATAGATGCTTCAAAAGAAATGATAACAAGCAACATTTTATTTCTTTATTCAATCCACTAATTTGACCAAAAAATGTTTTATTATTTTCTCATTTTTCATAAGAAAGATTCCAAGATTTTGGTGATAAGAAAAATTGGAAACAATTTGAATTTATTTTAGTGCAATTTTTTTTTTGGTTTTTTTTTTTTCTAAAATTTATGCCGGTGCATGCTATGTGTTTGAATCTTTGGACAAGGTACCATGAATGACCACAAAATGGAAATGCAATCCATGTTTGTGCATCGTAGGGCACTTATTCACATTATATGCTAATGAAATGTATGTTTATGCGTTAGAAGACATTTTTTCCTTTTTTTCAATATTATATACAAAGAAAGCTGAGGGTAAAGGACACAAATAGTCTCCCTTTTGTGCCTTAATTTAACATTGGTTTGACTCTTAAGTCCTAAGGCAAAGTATATGTACTCACAAGGATAGTTCCCTAATACCTAAAGATCAAGGTCACTAGAGCTATTACCCACTTCATGGCATTTCCCACGATAGTTGGTAAACAACAAGAAGTGGGAGTACTAATGAAATAAACAAAATCTAGTTGGGGTTGTCACAATGACCACTTGGAAAGTACATCCACCATGGCACTACTACACAATCCCCTCCAAATCTAAGCAACTTAGACTTGGGTATACAGCCCCACTCATGTAATGAACAAAACGTGTTTGTGTGAAGGGAGAATACAATGTATATCCAAACCCCCACCTGACAATCATTCCAACTACCAAAAGACATACACATACAACTATTCCAAATATTAAAAAAACACAAGAATATACACACCCAAAAAAAAATAGGGAAAAGAAAAATATGAAGAAAAACCACATCAATTTTACACATCCAAATAAATGGTCAGACTCTCTAGCATCCTAGTGGAGTCGCCATCTGTCGCAACCGAAATTGCGACGGGACGACAAACCAAAAGTTAAATTTGGAAAAAATAGAGTTTGGAGTCGCCACCATAGTTTATTCTGGAAAACTACGGAAAAACCAAAAAGATAAAACAAGGTCTGCAAAAAACCATATTTTTGGTCCAAGAGTCGGTTACGTGTGGGAAAGGTATTAGCATCCCACAATGTCTGTCTTAAGACGATACCTTTAATTAAACGTGCAAAAGGATGTGGTTTTTCCAAAATTTTTAATTTTCCCCAAAAATAGTAATAAAAGAATGCACAAAAGAAACAAAAATAAATTTTTGGCTTTTTAGGCCTGACCAAGATTAATCCTCTCTCCTACGTATCTCTATTTACAATGGAGAATCAGGGTTACATAGTTCTTTTAGAACCTTTTAGAAATTGTTGATTTGAGTTTTTTTTTTTATAATTTGAAAACCTTTTTATGTTTTTTGGTATTTTTAATTATTTGGAAATGAGTGTCACGCGACGCGAGTGGTCGATCAAACACTAAAATTAAACTAAGAAAATTTTTTTATCTTATCTTTATATTATTTTTTATATATTTTCTAGAAACAAAAATTTGAGGATTGGTGTTACGTGGCGTGAGCGACCGGACAAACACTAAAAGAAATAAAGAAAACTAGCTAGTTTTTATGATTTTTAGAATATGATATTTATGAATAGTAGAAAATAATATCCCTTAAGCAAAAGGCCGAAGTTAGATGTAAAAAAAATGCGTACAATATTTAAAGAAAATATAAGAACAACATAATGCATAAATCAAAAGAAAAATAAAGATAGTGACATACCATTTAAAATTTGGAATTCCTCTACTAGTCTATTAATCTCACCCTTTTGTTAACTACCTTTTCTCTCTTTTTTTCTTTTAATTCTGCTTCCTTCCTTAAGATTGTTGTTTTTTTCCAGCAAGTAAAAATCAGGTGTGTTTGTATGAGTGATAATGAGAAATAAAGAAAGAGAAAGAGGTAGAAAATATTTTCTTTTTTTTCCATTATATTTCATATGACAGACTGCGTATTTATATTAACACATTGTAATATCAATTAAATTCTAGCCTTAATCGTAATGAACAATATAAGGAAGGAATCAATCATAATAGTGACATATTATGGGAATCAAATTGTAGCAAATCAGGGCACAATATCAATCAAGATCGATAATATTGATTCTAACCATTAACAAATCAGAGCACACAATCCATTGCAATTAGTAACATTGATTCTAACCATTTGAAGAGATATTATTTCTAATTATTAGAATCATATCACTAACTTCTCTATCAGAAACAAAGGGTAGAAAATATGTTGAGTTGTTAGGGTCATGAAGAGGAGTGTGAAAATTAAAAACAAATTGGACTCTTCCTTCTTCTTTTTTTCCTTTTTTTTCTTTTTTTCATCTCTCTTTTTTTCTTCTTTTTTTTTCTTTCTAAAATTAAAGTTTGAAAATCTTTTAAGAAAATTTTGTTTCCCTTTTTTTTACCATTAACTAAAAAAAATTATTATTATTTTTTTTTCCAAAATAATTTATTCACCCAAACAAAATTGAGTGTTGACAATATCATTTTATTATTATTATTATTGACAACACTTGCATATTATGCATGTGTGTTCGCTATTTTTTTTATAATAAAAAATAATAAAATCATTATCATTGTAATTATAAAAGTAAAATTTAAATAATTTTTACAATAAAATGTAGGTAATTTTTAGTCTTTTTTAGATAACTGTTTTATTCTAAATAGTTATTTGACTTTAAAAGAATAGTTAAATTTTAGAAGAAAAAATAGTTAATTGTAAAAAATAATGACTTAAAGTGTAAACTTGGTAAAATAATTATTTTAATTTTAAAAAAATACTTAATAGGTAAAATTGGAAACAAAATGTGTACACCAAGAAGAGATTTTTTTATATAATAACATAGATAGTATAGATTATTATTATTATTATTAGTATTATTAATATTATTTTTTAATTGTTTGAATAACTTATCCTTACCTATGTTGCTTTGATATGACCTGCGATATTGTACTTTATACACAACTAGATATAGATATAGGAGCAATATATGGGCGAAAATAAGAATTTTAATTTGACTTATCTTTTACAAATATATGTATTTATGTATAGTTTTGTGTAAGCTTAGGTTGTATTTTTCAATTGAATTAAGTTTTCTAGCAATCCTTTGATGAATTTACAAGATAATTGATAGTGTAATTCTTAGAATATTACATTAAAATATCAAGATAGAGATTATATATATATATATATATATATATATATATATATATATATATATATATATATATAATTTCAAATTATTGAAATAATCATATATTCATCTTTTCAAGTATGGGTGGCAAAGTGGATTGGCCACGACATCTGTTTTTATTTTTTATTTTTTAAATAAAAATAATTAAAAAAATATTTTTTTTATATTATACGTTTTTAAAGATTTAAATATGCAATACTATTATAATTTAAATCAATAACACTTACAAACTAAGTTCCAACTATTAGTTACAATAGAGTAATTTAACATATAAATATAATAATTATTTTAATTTATCCAACTTAAAAATATCAATTAAAATCTTAGAAAATATATATGATTAAATATGCTTTAAATATTCATATATATATATATATATATATAAACATATTTTATAAATAAAAATTAAAAATAAGTGGTAGGTCAGCTCATTGGACTGCTCTATGACGGGACGAGTTGCAAATCCTAGCATATTTCACAATGACAGGTCAGTCCGGCTCAACTTGTCTTTTACAACCAAAAACAGAATAAGCCAAAATAGACTAGACTGACCTGTTTTGTCACTCCTATTTTCAAGCATAATTATCATATGAGATATCAAGATTTATAATTAAGAAATATACATGATCATATAATCACACATGTAGGTTGACCATATGCATATAAACAAGGTGATTTTGTTTAACACAACATAAAATCTTTTAAATGAATTTGATTTGTAATATTATGTTTTATTAAATCTCAGTGTAAATATTTTTTAAGAACTTTAAATTTCAATATTATGTAGATTTTAAACAAAATTATTTATTTCTTCCATAATTTATTTATTTTTCTACACAGAAAGATATTTTATAAATTATTTTTGAAATTTCTATTAAAATATTAGAATTTAAGTCTAATTTAAAATATATTTTTAGTTACTGTGCCAACAATTTTTTCTTTTTTAAAAGAATGTCTTTTACTATCATAGTTAGTGATAACAAAAAAATTATCGTTAGATAATAGGTACGAATATTTTAATATCAATTGTTAATGGGATGTGTACAGTAGTATCTAACTTGTCAATCTGTTACTTGCTAACTATTAGGTGAACTTTATTTAAGATTGTTTTTTAAAAATAATGTGATTGAAATAAAGTGAATAGTGAGAAAAATAATATTCATAAAAGAATGATTTATAGTTTTATTTTATATATTTATATATTTTCTATCCAAGTGAAAATTAAATTTGTTTTTAGAACTTTTTTTTAAAAGCTTGTAATTTTTTCTGTTGTGAGAACCTAGAAAATAGTAATTTAGAATTGATAGTGTTTAAAATAATAATACTTGATTATTTTAATATTAAAAACAAAAAGTATAAATAGAAATTTTATAAATGAGTTTCATTAGTTATAAACATTTTATCTCTTTAAAAACTTTAACTCTAGAGCTCTTTCCCATCTCTTTAGAATTCTCACTTCTATACTCGTCTGTTTGAAGTTAGAGATGCTAAGGTGACCCCTAAGGCGAGCTCTCTAAACCTGTTCGATCAATTTCTCGAATCGAGTAAGTTGATTTTCTACCTTTTTTCTCTCACTTCGTTTAAATTTGATGCATGTGGAACAACCTAGACCACATGTGTTATATCAGTTCTCTGTATGATTTCTAATTGATCAGTGGTTCTGATTATGCTCCCTAATCATGATTATGTTGTTTCTAGGTTTATTTGTAAACTTTGTTAGCTCGAATGAGGGTTTAATACCCTTTTGGGTCAGCAGAGTTGTATTTTCAGGTAAGGGATGCTAATAACTTTTAGAGTGAGTGAATTGTATGTTTGATGTTAGTGGTGTAATAGATTGATGCTTTGAATTGTTCTATTAAAATGATTTATGGATGATTGTGCTGGTAATATGTTGAACTATGTTTGACAAATTGAAATCCATGTGTATTGTTTGAATTTGGGGATAATTGGGAAATTGGAACTAGGGTCATGAGTCTAATTGGTACTACTTGTTGCAAATTTAAAACCTTTTATACCAGTGTATGAAGTAGGAGTACCAAATAGAGTCATGAATCAAGTCTAGATTGCTAAAAAAATCTAAAAGTGAATGTGTTGTTTTCTAGTGTGACACTGAGCGCCATTGTCACCGCTGAGCGCCGAAATTTGCGACACGATTAACACTGAGCGCTGCTCAGCACTGCCTGAGCGCGGGGGACCTCTACAGGTCTGAGGTATTTTAAGTCTTTGGCAATAAGCGCTAGTTTTACTATCGAGCGACCAAATTTACAAGACGAATGGCGCTTAGCACTAGCTTAGGGCGTTGAGCGCTGAAGCCTTGTTTTAGTTGTTTTGTTGGTTTTGTATATTTTATTTCTTATATGAGTGATATGAGGCATGTTTATGAAATTCATTAAGATATGAATTGAATATATTGTAATTGTGATGAGTGAGCATGTTGAAAATGGGGAATTTCATGGAAATCCCTATTGTTGATGATTAATAGTGTATGTCTTGGTATGGGAGAATGATTGGTAAGAGGTATCCTGAACCCTAGTAATCATTCAAACTCATATACAGGAGAATGAATTATGTGGTGAGAGTGGCCGAAGGCCCTAACCTGTGGACTTGTTCTTTGGTCATAGGTTTGAAAGGATTAACCTTGTATGGTTGGGTGATGACCCCTTTTGTCTGGCACTCTGCGGAGTCTAGAAACCATCACAAGTGCACGCCTCTTGTTTACCCTATATCAAAGACATGGATCCGAATAATTGAGTCGTTGTTTTAGAGTCTTTGTATGAATTAGAATGTTAATGATTCAAAATTGTTTGTGTGTGATCTTTTAATTATATAACTTTATATGATTAATTCTTATATATATTAGCTTACCCTTTCCTTTGTGTCTTGTTTTCTTGTGTTTCCTTTCCTTTGCAATGATCACTTAAATGGTTTGAGCAATTGAAGATTTTTGTGGTTGGACCAGTACAAGGGAGAGATGATGAAATTGTTTAGATAACCCTTTTGATACCGGTGGCATATATATATATATATATATATATATATATATATATATATATATATATATATATATATATATATATATAAAAACTTCTAGCCCTTCCGCTTAGATATGTGTAAATATGATATTTTAGTATATCTTTAACATGATGACTGTAATATTGTTATTTTTTTCCTATTAGTATTTTCGATGCTTTATGATTATCACTATGAGATGTTTTATTTAATGATTTTATACTATTAAATGGGATGCTACACATGCAATTCATTTAAATTTGATTTTTAAAACGACCAAATTTATTTACCTTAATACTTTATTTGAAATTTCCTTATATAAATTTATATTTAAAAAAAATTGAAATAATTTATTTAAAATCTATATATAAGAGATATTTTTTTTTCTTTTATTTTTGCTACTTTGCCTTTTTAATTATTACTTTTTAAATTTAAATAATTATTCATAATAAAAAAAATTATTTTATCATTTTAGTAATTATTTATTTGAATTTAAAAAATTATTCACTATAAAAGAATTAAATATTTTTTAGAATTTAAATAATGACTTATAATAAAATATTATTTACATAATATTACTTTTAATATTTTTTATTTTAATAATTAAAATTTATTTTATCTATAGCTATATTTATAATTATATACATCTTTCAGTTTTCTAATTTAATTTTATTAATTATTATTTTTAAAATAAATAATTTATAAATATTTCAAAAATATATACACATACCCCGATAATGGGTGTATTTAAGCTATTAAAATATAAAAAATATCCCCAATTCTTCCTAAATATGTATAGATATACCATGTATTAATTTTTATAAATAGATATACCATATATTAATTTTTATAAATTTGAAATAAATTTGTTTTTATCCATATTTCTTATATGAGCTAAATAGGAGGTAGATGATATATGTGCAATAAACATTCGATTAAGTCCGCACTCATTTAAATCCGCATCCCGTATAAATCTACATTTGAAAATGAAAAATTTTCGGATCAATAATTCTATGACTTTATACTCACAAAAAATATGTAAAGTCATTTGACTTTACATTAATCCTGGGTTATATATATATATATATATATATATATATATATATATATATATATATATATGTGTGTGTGTGTGTGTGTGTGTGTGTGTGTGTGTGTATTGAAAAAATATATAAATAAAATAAAATAAAAAAGTTTATTTTGTAGCATATCTTTTATATCTATCATATATTTTATATCTCATATGTTACAATCCCTATAAATTCTTAACACTCGTAATATTCCATACTGTAATTATATGACACCTAATATTCTATATTGTAATGACTCTAGAAATTTCATAAACCCGCATCCCAATTAAGTCCGCATTAAAATCTCAAGATCAAAATGTGTACTTAAGCAAATGATTGTAACATCCTATTTAATTAATAAACTTAATTAAATGAAATATCACTTACAATATAATAAAAAGAGCCACACAGAGAAGTATATATGTATCAACCATTATAGTTATCCATAAATATACTGGAAGAAAAGACTAGGCACACCGAGATGCCATGAACAGATTTAAAAAGGTTCAACAGATGTCCAAAGGCTTGCTCATAAGTAAGTGATTACAAAATAATGAAAACTCTTCAAATGTGGGCTCAACAATGATCCCAATACCAATCCATGCCCAACTAAGATGCAACATTTTCGCCGCCACTGCGATCACTTAGGAGTTCGCATATCTGCTCACACCAAAGGATTGGTGATCATTGCAAAAAGGAAAAATCACACAAGAAGACAAACACAAGCAAGAAGGGTAGGCTAGAGTAAAAAGGTTTTTATCATACAATTAAGCATATAATTTAAAAGTCAAGAACGCATAAATAAACCAAGCATGTGATAGCAAACAAACAAGACTCTAAGACTCAATTATCCGGATACATATAATCGGTCGGATTCACTAGATGTTTGCACTTATGGTGGCCTCTACTACTCTACAGAGTCATTGCCAATGGGTTTCACCCTACCACGCACAAGGTCAGTCTTCAAACATCTAAGGCCATTATCTTGCCAAAGACTAGGGTCTCCTGCTACTCTCACCACTTGAGTCAGTCTGCTTTACGTGAGACTAACTGACTCTTTAGACTTTTAGGATGCAATCCTTACTTAAGAGGTTCATGGAATTATGTCCATCACATACGGCACCACCATGAGATCTCACCAAGAGGTTCATGGAATTACGTCGCCATATCTCACCAACCAACCATAGATTTATCATGCATAACAAACTCATACCAATATTCAACCAACCAACTACTCACGATTCATGCATTTATTCATACCAAGCTCGTCAATTCCAGTCCATACAATCAAATAATACATACATATTCACATGTTTCATACTTTAAATAAGGCAATCCAATCAATCATGTAACCAACAATCAAAAACATGGAAGAGAACAACATTAGAGCATGCACCAGTCTCACTCAAGCCATGGGCCCTCGCCTAGGCAAAAGAGACTTTTCGCTCAAGCTACAAGCTCTCGCTTAGGCGAGACTACCAACAGAGAGCACTGCATGTTTCACGAGTTCTCGCTTGGGCGAGACTGCTCTTCGCCCAAAAGTGAGACCCCTCGCTTGAGCTACAACTGAAGCAGAACACATAGATTCCCACGAGTTCTTGCTTAGGCGAGCCTCTCTCGCCTGAGCGAGATGATTCAGCTCAAAATGAAAGCTCTCTGCCTGAGCGAGAGCTCGAGTAGAAACCTGGGCAAGCTTCTGCTATTCTCGCCTAGGCGAGGCAAGCTTGCTTAGGCAAAAATACCAATTCTCGTCACTGTTCACACCTACATCATCCAGACATTCAATACCAAACAACATATCAAGGTATTCCCTGCAACCACAATAGCACAAAAACCATACAAATACGAAGCAAAGCTAAAAATGGGCAGATATACAAAAAATACGAAAAACACTAGCTTCCTTTACCTGGAAAATGCTAGTAAATTTGCACAAACACTCGAAGAAGAGCACCATAGAATGTGGCAGCTTGCGGAACTGGAAAAGCATCCAAGAAGAATGAAACTGAGATCCTAGTTAAGGTCAAAGCGGAACTAGAGCTTCCTAACAGGAGGGAAAATGTAAAAGGAATAAAGGTCTAGAGCTCTACTTATCCGGAAGTAGAGTTTGATTACCCAACAAAGGAACTAGCTCAAACCCTAGTAGAGCTCTGAAAAGAGAGAAGAGAGAGTCTTAGAAGGGAGTTGTTTGCAATGTAAGAGTAGAATGGAACACGAAGAGGCTGAAAGGGGATCTTTGGGGAACCCTATGGGTTGGCCTTAGGCCCAACAAAAATATGTTAGGCGGCCCTTAAACATTAGGATCACAAAAAATGGGCCTTACAATGATTACTGTAGCCAATAAGTTATTTTATCATTAATTATAGTAGAAAAAAATTAATTAAAATTCAAAAATCATGAACCGTTTCATTGTTTTATAGATTATTCAATAAATTTATTTTAAGATACTATTTCTTTTCTAATTAGTTAATCATTAAAAATGTTACTATTTATAATAATATGTAAGATGAATTTTTATCTAGTATACACAAATTATCTTTTATTTTAATTTTAATTTAATTTAAAATCATAAAATATTTAAACCCCATTTTGGTAATGTACAAAAAAATTTCTTCTAGTAATTAATTAAAAAAAGGTTTCTAGTAATTAATATTAAGATCCTTACTACTTACCATAAAATCCATAATGTAAATAAATTATAAAAAGAAAATTACAAACGTATCCTATTGGATATTCTTCGATATATAAAACTAAAATTTCCATGCTAAATGTAACACCCTAATTTTGGGATGTCATGTAAATTTAGAAAATGAATGTGTTTGGCAGAAAAGGATTATCATTGCAAATGTACTAATAAAAAAACTTTTAATGTGATTTAAATTACATAGTTTATAATGTCAATTTGTCTAAAAAAAATCAAAATAACAATTGTGGACAAAAGGAAATTACATATCTTCAGTATCTGATTTAAAACAACTAAATAAATATAAGAACTCCCGAGTTCACCCAGCCTCTCGCCAATCTACTCCATGTCAAAAACATTTGCATTATCATCTGTTCCCGTATAACACACACGTTATACGATCATCGCACACACAACAAACACACAAACAAACAAATAGGGGTAAGCTAACCATAAACAATGATATATAAAAGAATTTCATAAATAAAACATGACAAATAATATTCAACATCTTATTCAAGTAAAACACTTAAGCATTACAATCATAATCAAGTTTTGGTTTTAACACACCACTCCCAAATCCAAACAACCATACCAAACCAAACAGATTATCACATTCATCTAGAATTCTTAAACATAGTAATCATAATCAAGCTTTGGTTTTCCGCGGCCTTTTACCCCACAATAACATCTAGTTTCCTAGAAATAGATGGTTCGAGGTGTCCCGCTATCGCAGCTAGACTGTCTCCCTTATTCCTCAAGGAATTATTAGTAAAAACGTTGATGCATCGCACACCGAGCACTATACTCGCAACGAGCCGAAATAAGGCGAACCATCTTTCCTCTCCCCACTGCTTCGAACAGGTGAGAAAGTACAACACTCGGACCAATCCTCTACCACTGCTTCACACAAGCGAAAAGGACCCCTTTCCACTGCTTCACACAAGCGAAAGAGTCATAAGAGTCTCCAGGTACGGAAAACCTCATACAACACTTAATTCCACCCACAATATGAACCAAAGGAAAATAATTCTTGCCACATGCAAAAGTAGATATCTCCGATAACCACAAAATCCAACGTACCAATCACACACATGAAATATATCATCACAACCATACACTATCAAAACTAATTGAATCAACATATATCCATGGTATTGGAAATCAAGGTACTCACTCACCATTCATACTTCTCCACACAAAACATTAGAATATATTAAAATTGCACGTACTGCACCACACCTAACCATAAATAAACATAATCACATTTTTTCAATAGAAAAGAATAACAAAAACTAATTCCCCACGAACACATGCAAGTCAATCCATACTACAAACTACAACCCAAAAAGAAAAAGAAATTGCATGTGGAACCATGACCAACCCAATGTGATGAGAGAGAAATGAAAACAAGATAAAGAAACCACTGCAGCATGGAGAGGGATATGAAAAAGAAAGGAAATATCATTGGTTGGACTACTTTGCATAGGTTGTCTCTCTTCTCCACTATTTTCTTCTCCACTACAGCATGGTTGTCTCTCTTCTCCACCGTTTTCTTCAATTTTGCTGCTGTTTTTTTCATGTTCTTGTGCTCTCCACCGTTTGACATTGAGGCTACATGAATCTCCATTGATTCATCTTGTAGTACTCCTTGCTTCATTGGTGCAAATCTGTTTTAGGTTCCATTTTCGTTTTCTAGCACTTGTTCTTTTCTTCCTTGCTGTTTTTCTTCATTTTAATCGGTGCATCTTTCAATTTTCAGTTTCTTATGTTGTGTTTTGTCTTAAGTCATGTTTTAGCACTTTAACTCATCTTAATTTTCGTTCATATGGCTGAAATATGCACTTGCTTGATGAGAACCAAGTCCTACATCACACAAAATGAGCTATGAACTTCAAGTGATGCTTGTGGATGTGTAAGGCAATGGTCTCACTGTTTTTTGTCCATTTCACCGATTGGATTGTGCTTTGAGTGTTTAAGATGTTCTTCTATGATTCATATTTTATTTTAGATCATAATCAAGTTCATTCATCTTGAATTTTCATAGAACATCTTACAATTTCCGTGAGCAATTCTGCTCCAGTCTGTTTTTCCAGTTTTCACTACACGCACACCTACTGTTTGAGATTTTTCATGACTCACTACCTTGTCCAAATTTTAATCTGAATTTTTCCTCATTTAACTAACATCCAGACGAAAAATACAAAAAAAGAATCATTCAAAAATGTTGAGTACAAAAAAAATGAAAAATCGGCAAAGTTGAGGAAAATTTTCACGTTTTCTGGCGCAGTGGTCTCGGGAATTTTATGTTTTACTGCTGTTTTGTGCGATTTGTGGTGCTTTTAAGTGCTCTTTGTTATTCTAATTGATTCCTTGATTGTGT
>Ga0214542_1003307_pt1 | contig 33032 bp, 14 predicted proteins | sample CNSS1metaG_FD_160096 | JGI IMG/M metagenome (GOLD analysis project Ga0214542, IMG submission 160096) | Root nodule microbial communities from cowpea collected in UCLA plant growth center, Los Angeles, California, USA - CNSS1 | ecosystem: Host-associated > Plants > Roots > Nodule | place: USA...
ATATATATATATATATATATATATATATATATATATATATATATATATATATATATATATATTTACACGTTAAGGTGTAGTGGAAATTACAAACTTATAAAAAATGGGTGTTATTTTGATCACAAATCCTCTCCCATTTTTCTAGCGTAGTGTTTATTTTAATAATTCGTAACATATAATAACAACGATTACAATAATTTTATTATTTTTATTATCATGAAGAAATCTTTTAAATTTAAATTATATGAAGAAATTATTTTGTAATCATGACTTGATATAACAATCCATTTAAACATAAATTATTTATATATTTTTTTCTAAAATAGTTCATTTAAACATTTAATTTTAAATTTAAAATTAGAATGAATATGAAGTTAAAAAAAATATAGTATACAAAATAAAAATGGTTTAAAACAATGGAGAAATATGTTGTTTTGTCTAATTATGAAAATAACGTCTGTAATTCAAGTTTCGGTAAAACGTAAATAATTAAAAGTATCTAATTAAGAGAGTTAAAATTTCAATATTTTTAAAATTAAATAAATTATTCAATATTATTTATTATTATATATCTACAACTTCACGTATACATTTGTGTGTTCCTTTTCCTTCTTTTGTTGTTCAAGACGATAAATGCACTGCCTTTGGCCTTTTGTTGTTTTTGTTGTTCAAGAAGATAAATGTGACCTTTGGCGTAACCGTGATTGAATGTGTTTTTGGGTGTGGTTTGCCCGTGGTTACCTTCGTTTGTTTTTCTACGTAGTGTTAAAAAATGCATGGCATTTGGTGGAAAGAGTTGTTTTCACCTGTGGTTTTGTATATCAAAATTATCAGGTTTTGTTGAACTCATTGCTCCATTAGCGTGCATCCTTCATCTTTCATCACGCGTTCACTGCAATTTGCTGTGTACTCCACTTGTTTGTGATCAAGAGTATGTTAGCAAGCTACATGTACCTTGACAAATCTGTTTTCCGAGTTGTAGCATTTTATAATAGTTGTTTTAGGAAACAAATTGGGGTATATTTTCCGTTACAAGAGTAACTAGTATGTAATATGATGTGATAGAAAAAAAAAAAAAAAAAAAAAACAAGCCTTTTGAAAGAGGACACGGGATACAAGAATAGTTAACATTAATTATTTTAATTTAAATATACAGTGTATACAGTGATGTAAAGCAGCGGTAAGACATTACCAAGACTCAAACAGTGGAGTGTTTTAAAAAGTGGCTGCAATAACAGATTTTTCTGCACCATAGAAATATGATACAGGCTTCCAAAACCCAGTTTTTGTACCCTTAGGACAACATTGTTTAGGATTTACTTTTGGTAAACTTAGGATTTATATACATAGTATGAATTATTTAGTTTGCATTATATTTTTTAAATTTAAACTAGGGGTCATCCTTTGTACCACTGTTCTTCCAGAGCTCTATGCATCAGATGTTTGGGATCATCATCAGAATCATACAATTTGATGCATGAATTATCAAGTTATCAATTCATATCATAACATGATTTAAAACGAGTGTGAATTTTACTATAAATCAAATGATTCGAGGATTCTATTATGTTCTTTTATTTTTTACTTGTCTTTCACCACTTTCATAAGAATTAAGAAGTCATAGAAGCGTGTATCCTGAAGGACGGGTGAAGATATTGGTTAAGAAGGAGACAGATAATTAGAGATGATACCACCTCTGTGTTAAATTTAGATTCAGGTTTTTAAATGAAAATTATCCCCGCGGTTTACGTTATTTTATGTGTTGTGTTTCTGTTATTTTCATCCCGTGCACGTTTACATTTTTCATAGGATGCTTGTGCCTGACCAAGAACCGTACAAGAGGACAAACCCAACCCCATGTGAAACTAATGACAACCAACCAGCTCGTACATTATTGAAATTTCTTGGCAATTTCCAAACCCCTATCCAATTATTTTTAAGATTTTTTATTTTATTTTAATTTGATTCCGTCTTTATTTTCTACCAAATTAATCTCCTATATTAACAAAAGTTACTAACATTTTTTTCAAATTCATCACATTCTTTATTATAAAATAGGAGTTTCGGTCTGACCTGCATGTGTAAGGCATGCCGTCATAAGTCAGGATTGAACTTTTCATGAAATTCTTAGTTGCATTACTTATAGCTTCCTTATTCGTAGATAAAGATGATTTGGAATTCTCTTTCATTCCAAGACATCACCTCTATCCAGACGATTCATATTCGACTGGAGTTCGCTCCCAGAAATATATCTCATCCATCCTTTGTGTAATCCCATGAGCCTCTTATCCATTCTCAGTGTGTCGTTCAGGACATAAGGGACATGATGACTTGACATTATTCTCATCTTCCTCCGACTTATCACCGACAGTCTGCTCAGGGTTCCAAACTCAATCTTGACAATTAAACACGAGGATCATGCTCGTTGCGAGACTTAACCCAAAATCTTACGACACGAGCTCACGAAAGTCATGCATCTCCTCTATCCGTGTTCCCGAAGGCACCCATCTCTTTCAAGAACATTCACAGCATGTCAAACCCCCGTAAGGGAGCACATTATTATTGAAAAACTGTTGCATGAAAAAAATATGTAGGTAAAGAACCATCTTTACTTTGATCCTAATATTGTAAGAAAGGTTTAGACTCTTATATTAATACCATACTAGAAACAGTTTCGTTAGAGCAATGCAAAGCATTATTTAATGTTATTTTTAAACACAGCATTTAAAGGGCGTACAAAATATATGAATATTAACAACTTTATGTAACTACACACATCTTAGAATATCCAATTCTACTATAGACTACCAACTGATAAAATTGTAAAGCATCAACATACGAGTTATATGATAATCAACACTTCTTATTGAAACTGAAATAGTTAATCAAATATTGAGGATAATATAAGTTTATTTCATATTTGGGATTATTATCGTATTTTTTTAGTCTTATGTCCAAAATATCAATATAAATGGTTGTTGAATAATTCACATCAATTAAAAATAAAATAAAATTATAATATACTAATAGATACAAGTTTTAATTTATAAATTATTTTGATAAGATTGAGTTATCTTTAAATTTTATTTTAAATATTACCGGAGCTTATCAATATTATAAACGAGATTAGTTAAATATGTCATGTCATCCATTGTCAAGTTCCTCCATTTCCTTGTTTAATATTCCGATAGTGAATATATGTTTTATGGATACAGATCTTACCTCAGAAACTAATTCTGTAATACTTAATTAAATTTAAAATTTACTCCCAAAAAATAAAGATAATTAAATTAAAAAAACACTTACCCAAAAAAAAACAATTTTTTTAAAACAAAATACACATTAAATTATAAGAATGTTATTCAATTCACATGGTAAGATAAATGCTCACTTAGATTAAGAATTGGGTTTGTTCTTTGTATTCATAAATGGGTTGATGCAGATGGCATTGTAGTCATTGAAGAAACTAACCATATTATATTATATATGTAGTATATATTCGACGAGGAAAATTGCCTCCACACTGAAAATTCGCGGTAATTTGACAAATGACCTCTGAAAGTCATTGGCAATATATACACGAGCTTTGATATTCTAGGTCGTCTTTAATTGTTTATTATTATTATTATTTTTTTAAATTTCATAATTGGGGATATCATAAATAATCAAACAATTTAGATTGCCTAGGGTACACAAATATAATAATAGGATATGTATCCTATTTTGATATAATCGATTTTTTTTCTACTACATTAATTATATTATATCAATGTTGTATATTTATTTTATTATAAGATAATGAAGTTAGAAGACAACGAGATAAAATAGTCATTTTTCACTTTCATCGTTACTTTTGTTAGTCTTTGTTCTCCTTGTAAGCACTTTCACTGAAATTGTCATGGCACTTTCACTATTAATGTGTGGTTGTCATCTTTTTTATTTTTGTTACAACTTCTTTCATATATATCACTTCTCTAGTCCATGCATCTTTGTTACAAAATTTATCGTAAAAGCGTCATAATAATAATAATAATATTATTATTATTATTATTATTATTATTATTATTATTATTATTGTAATAAGAACTATTATCACTTTTATTATTAATATACTGGAAAGGTTTCTCTTCGTTCTAGGGGTGATAATGTGGGTCGGTCCGGCTTGTTTAGATCCGACCTGCATTTGGCCAGCACAATGCAGGCTGGTCTGCCCTGTTCCGCATTATTAACACGGGCTGAAATGTCTGGCCTGCCTCGTATAAGTGCGAGCCGCACGCCAGCTCACTTTTTTTTATTTTTTTATTTTTTTTTTTAATTTTTATGATAAAACTTTCAATGTTCAAAAAATTTGAAAACTTTAAGAAGTTCACAAAATTATTAAAGCAAAAATTTTGGGAAGTTTGATGATAAATTGGTAATTCAACATTTTCATGAATATTCGTATTTTGACATACAAGATGTCTTCTTCAAATTTTAGTACATTAAACAATACATAATACTTGTCTTTTTCAGTCATACAAGAATTAAGAATGTTAATGCAAGAGTCTAAAAAAGTTGACTGATACACACAAATATAATTTTTTTTTATGCGAGCTTGCAGGCCGGCCTGACGGGCTAGGCTCATATTACTACCCTGCTTCGTTCTCATCATTGTTATTATAAATTTTGTTAGGCTTAGTTAAATATTGGAATCTAATGTACTATTAAAAATTTTCATTTTATTGAGTTTTAAGAATATATTTTATTTTCATCGAGATATTTTTTTTTCCTCAAGAAGATTGTGTAATCGATACTTTTGTTAGTTTGTTCCCAACTCAATTATCAATAGTGTGGTCTTTACTTTTATTTTGTTTACCTTCTTTGTGTGTGCGTTTAATCTCATAAATCTGAAAAAAAAAGTTCAAAAAGGTTTAGCCTTCTACGAAGAAAACAAAAAAAGATATAAATGGAAAAAAAAAAAAAACAGTGGTAACCATGAGTAGAGTGTAGAGGTCAAGCATGTGGTGCTCATAGCACTATGCAGAATATGTATTTATGTAGCCCTTTCAATAAAATATTTGAAACTCTAAATCAGTTAACAATTAATCTTACATAATTTGCATTATGAGACGTGTATCTTCATCTTTTGACATAAAAAGCCTTATAAAACGCTTTATATAGAAAGTTTTTAGATGATATTAAAAAAAAAGTGTTCTTGTCTCTTTTTTCTGAAATAAATTAAGTAATATCATAGATAGGATTAAAAATTACAACTGATCACAATCGTTTCTCTCCATGATTGGATTGTGTGTACTTTGAGAATAAAATTTAAATTCAAATAAACAAATCAAATAAGTTATTGGAGCATCCAAAGTTCACTAAATTGTTTATAGTTGTACCAGCTATAGACCCTACATGCTTCAATTTTTTCCTCATCTGCATAAGAAACGTTGAAATATTGAAATATCACATATAATATAAGTATCTTATCATCAAATTTTAATATATAAACGTTTCGTCGATCTGTCTAGTAAAAATCAACAAATTAGATCGTTTAGTGAGATTAATCTAACTAGAAGGTCCAATCATTTATTAAAACTTTGAAAGTAATTTTTATTAATGATTATACTTGCTCGATTGATCCCAATTAGACAAATTTCACTTAAAAGAGTGGTTTTAATCTCAATTATAACCAATAATACCTAAAATTAAATGCTCTGAGAATGAATGAAAACATCTTAATCAAATATCACACCACACACACCAACATTAATTAATCTATAATTTGTTTTATCATTAATTGATTTCTAAATTGATTGCAACATTAGTTACTAAGATCTTGGTTACTAAAGTAATGGATCATTATTTAAAAGTTTTCTTACAGTGATTTGGTTGATTTTTTTTTCTTTTAAAAAAATTGAATTTAGTTCTTTCGAAGAAAAAAATCTTAAAAAAAAGTTAAGGAACTTATTCTCTTTTATAAAAAAAGAAGAAGATGGAATTAGATTTTGAAAATAAAATACACACCACTAGTTTCCCCTTCCCTCTTATCCTTTACCAATTTCTTTATATAAGTCACAAAAATCATCCACTAAATATTGTTCCACTAAGGTCACCCATAACCACATGATAAAACTTTGTTTAAATATTTGATGCACCTATATCTATTATTATATATAATTATATATGAAGAGTATTTTTCTCTTTTTGTGTCCATGTTTTACTCTTAAAATATAATTATTTGTTAAATTTTTAAAAATTAATAATGATTTAAAACTGTCTATCTTCTTTTTTTCTTTTTTTCCTATTCATCAACCTTTATTTTCTTACTTTTCTCAGGTCATCTCACTTTATTTTTAATAAATATGATTTTATTTTGTATAATGTAATGCATATTTAAAAATGATTTAAAAATGCATGCAAAGTGCTTGTGTTTACTTTTTAGGCTAGTTCTTATAAATGAAAATTAATATCACTTATTAAAGTTAAAATAATTTTGTAGAAATTAATCCTTAGATTTAGTGACATTAAATATTCACTTTAAAAAAATAATACTTTAAATATATCAAACACTTCTATTAAACTACAACCAAGTTGAGTAAAGCGTAACTTTAATTACTCTAGTATGATCACTATACTCCCAAAGTTAGCACATTTGATGAAAGTAAAGTTACATATTTCTATTAAAAAAATATAGTATAAAATTAAATATAAAGAAGAACTAGACCTCACTAACATGAAGTCAACCATTGAAATATTTTCCAACGCAAAATAACTAGCTTTTAACTCACCCTTTTCTTTTTCCACAACCCACATTTGGAGTGAAACACATGTTAGGCAATATGCACAAAAGTAGAAACACTATTTGATACTTTGTTAGGTAGAGAAAAAATAATAATAGTAAAGCAAAAATAAATATTGGTTCACAAAAGTTATTATTAATTTTATCTATTGATTAATATTTTTAAATTATTTATTATTGTAATAACAAATAAAAAAATACATCCATAATCTATTTCGGATTGCCATCATTGTTATCAAGTCTCATATTTGATTACAGGGTTACACAGTCTATTATTTCATAAAAAAATTACATTTTTTATAGGAATTAAATTTTAAGTTCAAAACAAAACAATTTTTGTATACAATTTAAGGTTAATTTAAAAATATTTTAAGAAATATTTAATAAAAATGTTAATTTTAGTAAGAATATCACCATAATATTTATACACATAATATTTATACAAAAAATAAAATATGTCTCAATTTAAGAAGAGACAATATTGCTTCATTTTTTAAACAAAAAACAAATATAGGAACCAAATTGAATTATTTTGACAATGACACAACAGTGAAACGACACATATAAAATTAAAAAAATCAAAAAATTTAAAAAAATAAAAAAGAAAAACAGAAATTGGCTTGTGACATTGACTTTAATACCATTTGGTCAAACTAACAGTAAAGACCAAATTGAATCATTTCTAAAAAAACAAGAACCAAATTAGACAGACAAAACTTGAGGACCAAATTGACACTACTTGACAAATACAAGGACCAAAAGAGTAATTTAACCAAAATTTTAATCCAACCTGACTCAAATCCATGATAGATCAGGTTAACTTGCGGGTTCTAACTCATTTTGACAACTAGAGAGAGTATTATCACGTGCCTTCCGTTTTCATATATTTCTTGACGCATCCACTTATTCAAACTACCACTCATATTTCATTTATTCACATGTTAATCCTTTCTCTTTCCATTACGTATTAAAAACCAACCAACGTTAAGTAACATGACCCTTCATAGGCAATAAAAGATATATGCATATAAAGCTCATTATGTTGTCAGTTTTAAAAGCTTACTTTATATCATTTTCTCAATAATTTAAACAATAGAATATAAAAAGGAATTTGACCTTATACTTTGTATGTTAAAAGATGTAGCTACTTTCGGGTTCTGTCTTATCGAGTTCTTGTTGTGCTGTCAAAATTGATATCCCGGCTTTGAATTGTGAAAGATGATTGTTTACAGCTTTTGTTATGATATCTCATGTAATTAGCAGTTTTGTTATCAAAATTTACTGACAACAGTAATTAATTGTATCTTAACTATGCACTTTAGAGTAATCATATGTACCAATCATATTCGTAAAATAAATAAAAAGGTTTGTTTTGTGTCTTTATTTATTGGTTATATTACTCCACCATATCCCAACACCTAGACAATCACCCCCACTTCTATTACCGAAATAATTTTCCGGAAATTGTTGATGGAGTGCAGCAGGGTGCATGAATTCCTTGCCTTATTTATTTGTTGTAGAAAATTGTGGCGCCTGGAAGTTAGAACTTGGTCCGAAGCATTAATGTTCCAGATTTACAATCAATAACGAAAATACGTTTGATTTTCCGTGATATAAGCATGTTTTTGAAATAAATAAAAATAGTCACTTATGTCACATCAATATTAAAAAAAGTAAATTAGCTTTTCCAACTCTTCATAATTGTTCAAATTTAAAATTAAGGTTCGTCTAGCATCACGGTTTCATATGCACAGAAAATCATGTTGCCGATATCCCAAGCTAATATCACGGTTTGAACTGCAAAAACACTAGACCAACCACACATAATAGAAAATCAAGTACAAATTTCATCCATCTACTATCACAATTTCAGACAAAGGATTCTTCATTTTGCCGACAAAAATTTCCGTTCCTTCGGGAACATCTATCAGGCATGAAAGACAAAGACAACATGCATATATGAAAATCAACTTGTTAGCCGCGAGCTAGCAAAGTCTGTTGGCTGTAATAAATATACTCCCCGATCACAAAATTTCATATAACAAAAATTGAGGCAAAAGAATTCTAGATGTTTCCCAGTCATTCCTCGTCAGAATAATTAAACTTTACTGAGTGAGATTGCAAATCAATAAGACCTCCCCGATAGCTTCCACGTTTCTTCTTGGTTTTCTCATGACGAAAATCCCTGAAACAGAGAAAAAAGTTTGATGTCAATACACACAAAAAAAAGACAAAAGACAGTTAAAGAACTTGTGCATAAAGACATGGCTCTGTATTTTAAACAATTATATTGAGTGAGCTGAACAGAATTTAGAATTGAATGACAACCTTAATATACACAATGCATAACATGAAGCTAAGCTAAGTTCTGAATAGCCCATAAACAACGATTTTCCCTTGAAAGTAGACTAAAATAGAACTAATGCAACCATGCGAATAATTTATACTGTCCATAAAAGCGCTAAACTTGCAAGCCAAAAATCACTACTCGTGAAATCACAAACCTTCCTCTAACTTGGTCAAGAATTTCTGCTGCTTTAGCACCATAACCATTCTCGGCACCATCCTGCAGATAGATACACCAGTAACAATTTGTTGGAGAATGCAAAAAAAAAAGGAGAAAATTACAACACCAAATGCAATAAAAAAAAAAAAGTGAAAAACTATCAATTTATCACACCTTTGCCCAGTAAGAGTTATCCTGAAGCCTCTCATCACTAAACTGTATCTTGTCCACCTGTACTCGCTGAAATGCCGTCTTGACTGGTTTCTGCAATTACAGTTATCAGAAACATGAATTCCACCATGTTAGCTTCATCAAAGAAACTGATATTTTCATATAACTAAATAAACAAAAATTGGAGACTACAGCAATCATCGGCAAAGAATGAAAGAAAACATAAAACTAAGCATTGCAAACAACCTAAAAAAGACAGACAGATAGCAGATATGGGAAACGTAGTAAACTATGGGCATTTTGACAAAACTCTATTAGTCTAATAGAGTACTAATAGCATTGATTGATGATGTGATTCTTCATTAACAACGTATATTTCCTCAATAAAAATAATGAAGGCTAACTCAACTCGAACCAATAGCATTGGCGAAGGCCAGTATGAAAGAAATATAAGGTATATATCTTAAAACAATACAAAAATAAACATGGAGTTTCATTCAGAGGAGCTTTATATATTAGCAAACAGAAAGTGACATATATAGAGAATAACCATTAGTTAAAGCATACCTCAACTGATTCCTTTTGCTGTTTCTTCTGAGACCTCTGTACAGAAGATTTCTCTCCAGTGTTCTCAATGTTTCCATCCTTAGATGCATTAGTATTTTCTACTTTTCTGCGTTTGTTTTCTTCATCTGCCTTTACATCTGCAACCTCTTGACCATTTTCTTCAGAAATTGTTCTTTTTCTTTTCTTAGAATCTTTTTTCTCCTCACTAGTCTTCTCTTTGGTTGACAATACAATATTCTCTTCCTTCAAAACAGTTTCATTGGGATCTTCAGTATGTGCTATTTCATCACTTTGACCACTTCGCTTGTCTTTCTTTTTCGACTTAGACTTGGATTTTTTCTGCGCCTCAGAACCATTAATAACTTTAGCATCTGTAGAAACATCAGCGCTTACTTTATTATCTGCAACAGTAGTAACAGACTCCAATTGATTGCCTTCCACATTATTAGCGAGGGACTCAGAAACTAACTTGCTTTTCTTTTTCTTCTTTTCCTTGGATTTACCCTCTTTGTTTTTGTCAGGTACATCTGCAACTATTCAGAAGCAGAAGAGGCAAATAAAGATTCAATTGCCAGAGCTTAGGAAGTAACATAATGAGATACGAAGGCATTTAAAGTTATGACAATAAAAGGGTGTATCAGAGCCCAAGGCTCTCATGTGGTCGAGTCTACAAGGGTACATAATCATACCCTTGCTAGTAAAGAGACCATTTCCAATATTTACCAGACCTCTATGTCACAATGCAACAATTTTACCTGTGCCAAGGAAGTAACGAAGACAAGAAAAAATTTCAACGAATTTAAGCTTACCTTGCTCATTTTGATCATTGATATTTGCCTTAGCATCTTTGCCACTGAAAAGAGACAAAATAAACAAGGAAAAACTCAATTAACATACAAATGACACAGACATGATAGTTGAATATACAAAACATCCTTCATTCGCAGCTTGATTCTATGCCTTCTTTTACTTTTTATGGATTGGAAGATATTTGACAGTCACACTTGTACTTTTTCCTGATAATATTTTCCGTTAAGATAGGAAAGATTCTAGATAATCTCACTAAAATCAACAGGGAAAAAGCACGTGGGTCAAACAGAATTTTAACAAAAGGACCTTCTTCAAAAGCAACATTTTTAAAGAAGAAAACTTTAAAACAAGAAAACACTGATTATATTCTTCAAAAGCAACAATATTACATTACCATAATTATATTTTAGTTGGTTTACAGTTATATGCCTAAAGGTTCCATAAATTAAAAAATCCTAAATAATTACTTCACAATGCAAAACTAACATTACCATACTAGTCTTACCATATTTCTATATACTTGAAGTACATTTCTTCTAGATCAACCGGCGATTCCTCCAAATCATTTTTCTGCATCACAAGCATGAACAGCAAAGTAAAACACTGACACAAGACCCAGATACATGAAATCTGCCACTCAGCAGTTATACGGAATAAAAAACATGGAACATTGAAGAATTTTACTAAAAACATGGCATCAGGCATATAAAGTTCATTTATGTATTCTCCCTAATTGGACCAATTGTACCAAAAGCACTTGTAAGAGAAAAAAATGAGAAGATTAAACGAATTGAGATTCTTTCAATAATCTAAAATTAACTTAGGCACTTAACTATTATAAAATCTTCTCATACAGCTTCTCTAAATTTGAGAAACTTAGTTTGTTTTAACTTTGTAGTTTCTTTTCTCACTATAGTTTATGGAGGAACTAACCCAAACAGAACCTATACATGTATGTAGTAATTTCTAATGATATCCATTTTATCTAAGGGAACGAGGCTTTTATCATCAAAATAGTACAATAATCAAGACAAGGGACTTTCCATTTCCAATGCATTCCAACTTATTTGATGAATAAAAATTACGTTGTGTAACCTGAAAACAAGCATGATTTAATAAAGATTCCACGTCAACCACAAAATGGAAGTTTAAAAAAATAAAAAAAAGTTAGAACCAAATGCATAATATTACGGTCCTTTTGTGAAATATCCTATACCTAACTTAGAAGTTGTTCAAGCATAGAATTAGGGTTCAACATAATGAAGTTCCAACTCGGCTACGTAACCGACCTCAATTTGCGCTTCGGAGCGGAATTTTTTGAGCGTCTTGGAGAAGCCAGAGAGTTCCAAGTAACGGGCAATGGATTGGTGAAGGAGAAGTGTGGGTTCCCGCTTGGAGTTTGAGGTTCCGTTCTGTGCGGTGTTCTTCATGGTTTGGTTGCTTAACAAAACTTGGCGAGGAGTGAAAACGAAGATGGTTGAGCTTCCTTTGTTACACGGTGGAGTTGCAGGCATGCGAAAACAGAGTGGCCTTTCACTCCGTTCTCTGTAACCAAACTAGTCCCCTGCCACAGCCACAAAGCTATAGACGAAGGGTTCAATTAGGGTTTCACCAAAACCCTTTTCTTGCTTAGTGTTATAACGGGCCAATAAACCCATATATGTATATACCCACACGATTACATAATGTGTTTTTTTTTAATACATAAATAAGTTCTAAAAATGTTATTAGTCATTAATTTTTATTTTGATATTTTGTAAGAAATATTTTTTCTTTTAAAATTGATTGTGATATTATGTTAGTATGGAACATTAATAAAATTCACCCAGTAAAATAGATTATATATTATTTAGAAATTAATTATAGTAATTTTTCAAAATAAAAAAGAAGTAGATAAAAATATTTCATACGCACCAATTTTATATATTTAATAAGAAAATATGTGTTTATTAAGTTAGAAAAATAAAATAAATTTTTAACTACATAAGTATATATTTGTCGAATTTAATTCAAATCAATTCTCCTAATTCATCATATTTCTCATTCTTTATATACTATACATTTATTACTAACTTTTTTCAAAACTACAAATTTTAATTCCGAGTAATATTTTTTAATTATTAACTTTAATTTAAATAACTAATATATTCAACAAATAATTATTTAATCTGAATTTAAATTTGAATTTTTGAATTCTATACCTTTTGTATCTTAACTTTTTTATAAAATTCTATTAAAAATATTATATTTTTCTATATTTTAAGTTGATATATTTTTTCTAAATAAAACTTGTTTAAAATAATTCTATTTTTTTATATTTTCTTTAAATAAATTTAATATGCATATTACTAATTTTTATCTTTACATTAAATCTCTTTTTAAATATTTTCACCAATCATATTATTATTTTATTTTATTTTTTTAACTTAAATTACACAAAAAAAATATTGAACAAATTATTTTAACTAAATAAATATACATTTCTCATAATTTATTTAAAAAAACAACGATAAATATAATATTTTATTATGATAATTATCATAATTATAATATATTTAGAATCTTAATTATTATAATCACTCTTCAAAAATTTTATTTCTTATTAATTTATAAATATTAAATTAAAATTGTTTTTTAAATTTATATTTGTATGAGTTTATAAAATAATTATAATTTTTTAATAAAATAATTTATTATAAATGACTATACAAATTTATAACATGCTTTTAAGTATTCGTTTCTCAAAACATAGGAATCTAACAATAAAAGACTTGCAAAATCAGAAGAAAAAAATAATAAAAATTTAGTTTTTTATTAAAGGAGATTGTACTTGAACAGAAAAAAAAGTTTAGTTTGAAAAAAAAAATTGCGATTTACTAAAGTCAATAAAATTCAAGTGGTGTATAACAGTCAAAACATCATATATTTTTTTTTAACTTTTGTAACTCTTTTAATGATTAAGATAGGGAAAGTGGAGTTCCCAACCTTCACACCACCTCTGACTTCTATTATTCTCTTTCTCTTTCGATTTTATTCATCAAAAGAATTCCCAAACATAAAGATTTTGTAGGTATAAGTATGCGAGACAAGAAACTCAAATAATGATTTTGTTGGTTCATTGTAGTTTCAATTTGTTGTTCCTCAACACATATGAAGGAGTAACAAGTACATTGTCTTGATGAACAAAGTGTGAGGGTGTGTCTGGATTGGGTAGTGATTTGATGAAGAATGATGTTGTGTTCATTTGAAGAGATTTATTGTAAAAAAAGATTAAAGAAACATTGTTTGGGGGAGGATGAGTTCCGTGTCTAGGAATTTGAGAAAGAAAAAAAAATATAGAAATTTTCTTATTTTTGCATATCTCCTCATCTTATATGATTTGAGGGGGATTTGAAAAAGATTATTATTACGATTCATTGGTTTTATTCTTAACTTAAGTTCATTCGTTAATAATGTTGTATAATAGTGATAATAATGTAAAAACATAAATTTTAAAATTATACTTACAATAATAATTAATATTTCAGATTTCTAAATCATTTATAAAGAATTGAAGAAGTAAATATATTGTATTTTTTGTTGCGAGTTGCACAATTGTCCGTGTCAGAGGCCAGGTGGACCAAGTCATAATCAAAGTGAATTTCGTAGTAGGACAATTGCTGAGAGAGAGATGATTATATGTGACATTAATTGTCCCCTGGTGGAGGTCAAGTGGGTCAGGTCACAGTCGAGAATGGTGGTACTTTGATTGTTACATTCTTAAGTGAAAAAATAGTCCCCTGACCAATAGTTTTAGTTTTTGGCTTGGAAGTAAGCGTTCGATCCTAACAATTGGTATCAGAGCTAAGATCATAATTTCGATTCTTGATGAATAATTGTTAAGGAGAATATTGTTGTGTATTACACAATTTTCCCATGATGGAGATCAGTGGGTCGGATCACAATCAAGAGTTATGGAATTGAGAAGGGAGATTAATACAATTTTAAACGTAATAATGAAAATGATATTAAAATTAAATCAAATTTAATATTTATAATAAAATAATAATAATTGCATTTTCTTTTAAATACTATGGTAATGCTATGTTTCACATCCACCAAACAAAATATACTCATTTAACAACTTAAATTATTACCAGATTAAAATTCATTTAATAACTTAAATAATAATATATTTTTTTTGTTTTTAAATAGGTAGTAGAATGGCTGTAATTTTTTTAAGGCCGAGAAAGTATTATTTTTCTTACACATGCATAAACTAAACAATATTTCCTTACAAATTTATTTTATATGAGCAAAAGGATGTTTATTGGAAACATATAATATCAATAATGTCTAAGCCCAACCACATTAGGAAGTAACATTATTATCAATTTAGAACCTTAAAATAATAAATTTGTGGATTTTTATTTTTATATATTATTCTATTTTCTTAATTTTATCCGATGTAAAACTTAAATTCATATTTAAATTTTTAACAAAATGATCATATACATATAGTTTCACAAATATCCAAACAAACATCCCGCCCACAGTATCATAAATTCATCCTCACATACGTGAATTGTGCAGTACCCTAAAACAAACGAAAGTTAATGAAGGAGGACGAAGGATATTGAGAGATGGTGTGAGAAGAAGAGGAAAAAATTAATGGATGAAGAAAAGAACTAAAATAAAAGAACTAAATTTTAAAAATTCAAAATACTGACATATGTTTTTCATAAACCCACGTAAACAAAAATAAACATGACTTTAAATAAAATTATGATTTAATTAAGTAAAAGGAAATATTGATTAAATATTTACCTTGATCTTTATCGAAGTATTAATTAAATCTAATAATATTTTTAGCAAAGATAAATGTTAATGGAATTAATACCTTGATTAGAATGTTTATTACTCAAATAACCACTACCATACTTGAGTGTCAATAATTAGTATTCATTTTCTTTCTATTAAAACCATGTTACTCAAGCAATTTATTCATAACTAAAGTAATATAAGATAATAAACTTAATTATTCTTTTAAGAGATATTCAAACAAAGAAGTTGGTAACTTAGATCAATAAAAAATTATGATTATAATATAAGAACTGAAAATGTTTATGTAAATTACTAATATATATATATATATATATATATATATATATACCATGGTTTGAAGGAGGAGAGAAAGATTGAATAACACAAGTATAAATTCTATATTACCTAAAGGACATGCTCTTTTCCTTTGCAATATTTTTTTAATAAATAAAGTAAAGAAATATTTCAAATTGGTGCAGGCATCCATCACACAAATTCACCCTACATCTCTATAATTTTATTTAAAACTTCCATATATGTGAAAATTATAATTTCAATATATTTTTATTTTGAGTTTTGAAATATTCAGGAACACTTTAGAATTTATAATTTATAATTTAGAAACATTCCCAAATATATAATTCGAAAGAAAGTAGAAGATGAAAGAAATAAGGTAAAAGGAAAAATAAATATTTTGAATGCCTATAGTGGTGCATGGTGAAATCCATGGAGGTGCAGGAAATGTGCCCACCCCACCATTTTATTACTGTTCTATTGAAGTCCAAGCCCAAGTCTATTTACTATCTGTACCTTCCCGAAATACCACTCTCATCCCCGATTTACCCCACTGTCATAAAACACTTAATTTAAAAACAAATGCACATATATCACACCTATAAATGAATAAAACAAAGTGTTTAAGCATATACAAATTTAATGATCAGCTATTAATCAAAGCCCCACACAAAGAACATAATTATTATATTATATTATATTATTTACAAAATATATTGAGTTCGTCTCATAAATATTAATGCCTTTTATAACATTTTTTTTCAAAAAACATAAAGTTACTTCTGTAAATGTACATAAAATTAGTAAACACACGGAATAAAACAACAACAAAAACATTAACTAAAAAAGGATAACGTGACATTTGAAAATAAATTTTAATAATTAATATGTATTATTGTCGAATAAAAGACTATTTTCTATTTTAATTTGAACACATTTCTAAAGTTTAAATCACAGTTGCTATCTTCAAGTATAATTCTCTCTTAATATTAGCATTAATGAATAAAGTTAAAATTGATTTTAATTAGAGAAGTAATACATCAAAAAGTAACTAACTTAACTCAATTTGATTTGAATTCTTCTAATTTTAATCAAATCATTTTAGTAAAAAAGTGGTTTAATTTGAGTCATCAAGTTGAAAAATGAAAATGTCACATAAAAAGTTAACAATTATCGTCTATAATTGTGAATCAACAAACGGTTTAGATTGATTTATCTTTTCAAGAATATTATAATTTTTATTATAACTTATAAATCAAGACAGTGAAAAGGTTGAACCTAATATTTTATCCTTACATGTTTTAGACTGTGAATGCACGGATACGATACAGGTATCATATACAACACGTATCTAATTCGTCGATATATTTGTTTTGAAATTAATAGGATACGATACGTAATAGATGTATGATATATAAATATTGAAAAGTGTACAATAATTCTTAATAATATAATAAATATATGATTGTTACTGTGTGAATCCAAATTAAAACCTTAGTAGCTAATGTTAATGACCGATTTATAATCCAATGTATATAAAAACTATTTTAGTTACCAGTTTAGGGATCAATTATAATTTTTTGAACTATTTTAATTGTCAATAATGTTTAATTTATAAATTGATACCTAAATTGGTTACTCTATTAACTAATTATTTTTTGTCACTAAAGTTAATAATTATTCAATGATTTTTTGTAGTCGACTTTGACTTCATAAGTTAACTACTTCATTGATAAGAATTGTTAATGTATCTTAAAGTATCGGACACAGACTCGTATTGGATACGAATACATGATCTAAATTGAAGTATCAGTACATCATATGTAAACTAACTTGGATTTAAGTCTTAAATAAATAAAAAACGAAATTAAGATTCACAATCTCTTACCTTCCAAAGTCAAAAACTTTCAATATGAGAACACACAATTTAGTTACAGAAATTTGAAACTTGACATTTAAATTTACACTTTAGTTATAAATTCTTTAAACTAATTCCTTCTTTTGGTTTTTAATGTAATAATAAGTTTTTGAATTTCGTTTTTCAAGCAGGAAAGAAATATGATAATCTTGAAGTAAAAGTATACTCCAACCATTTCAATTATGTTTTCTTTGTGTTTTATATAAAAAATTATATATTGTTGTAGTTTATAAATTATGTGTTAGTTTGAATGCACTGATAAAAAACCAAATAAATACAGGTATCCAATATCACTTGAATAAAATAATTTACAATATATTTCGTGTACCTTTTTAATAGATTGTGATAGGTCAAAATTATTTTTAGCTATAATTAATGTAAACTGACGGTATTGTTTTTTAAGATGTTGTACAGGGTCAACCCGAGAATTTAAAGGAAATTACTGTCAAGGAGTCTATGCTGTTAATTTTATTTAATAATTATCTAAACTATCACTCCATTTTGAAACATGGTTTAAATAATGGATTGATCCTAATTTTTGTTTAGTTTTTTCAATATAGTCTTACTTTTGTTTTTTTTTTTCAATTTGGTTTAAATATTTGTCAATTTTATTCAATTTGGTTATTTTTGTTAACACCGTTAAAATAGTTAACAGATGTGAACAGTAATCGTCACGTGTCATTTTGTGATTTTTATAATTTTTATAATTATTTTATTTAAAAAAAATGTACATGCATCAAGCTCACATCATGCCACGTGTCATTTTGTGATTTTTATTTTTTTTTAATTTAAAAAAAAATCACATGTCAAGCCAATATCATGCCACGTGTTAGGGTCAGTTCTTTATATTCAATTTGGTCTCAATATTCGTTATTTGTTTTCAATTTGGTCCTATTTTTTTTTTAATTTAGCATTTTTGTTCCTCTCTGAGACAAAATTTAATTTATATATAAATGTTATATGGATATTCTTATTAAAATGCATATTTTTATTAAATGTTTTTAATTGGAAATTAGAGTTAGTTTAAAATTAAAACGAAAAAAAGCAATAACACCATTAATTTAAAATTTTAAGAGGTTAAAAATATTTAATTTTAAACCAACTCTAATTCTAAATTAAAATTATTTAATAAAAATATGTATTTTAATAAGAATATCCATACAATATTTATATACAAATTATATTTTGTCTTTGGAGAGAAACAAAACAGCTAAATTTAAAAAAAAAATTAAAAATCACAAAATGACATGTGGCATGATATGAGTTTGATACATGTACATTTTTTTAAAATATTTTAAAAAAAAATTATAAAAAAATAAAAAATATTTAAAAAATAAAAAAAAAATAAAAAAAATAAAAAAAATCACAAAATGACATGTGGCAGTTACGGTTCACATTCGTTAACTATTTTAACAGTATTAACAAAAATGATCAAATTGAATAAAATTGACGAATATTAAAACCAAATTGAAAAAGAAAACAAAAATAGGACCACATTAAAAAAAAAACTAAATAAAAACTAAAATCAAACCATTATTTAAGTCTCGAAATAGTTTTGATATATGTTGAAATAGAGTTTTTTAAAGTAATTACAAATTTAGTAAACAAATTTCCGTTATAGTTTTATGGTCATCTCAGAGTGTTTAAAAATGGGTTAGCAACTGATTAGTGGTTTGGTTTTTCAGTTATTGATTTTATCATTATTTTGAATTACTATTTTAATTAATGTGCATTAGTTAATAAATAAGAAAACAATAATTAGTAGTGATTCATTAGTAGTAAGTAATTATTTTGAATAGTGGTCGATTTAAGCATTGACTGAAATTTTGTTATTATTTTATTTTGACCGAACTTTTGTTATTGTTTTATAATACTTTATCATAGTATATCAAAATAGTTTCACCTAAACATCTTTAGAAACAAATACTTCATTTATTAATTAATCACTAATTTAAATTATCAGTAATAGATTCTTGCTCTGGAATCCCTTGCTGAAATTTTTTTAGGACTTTTGAAATTAGAAATATGAGAGAGATATGAGACATATTATACGAAAGAACTTGTTCTATTTTATTAATATATAAAGTAAAATGTAATAAAATATCAAATATAAAATACTTACAATATCTTAATCTTAATATAAAATAATAACTAATTTTTAAAATTGAAACATATTTCTAAAACTGAAATATTTCATAAAAATTAATTTAAATAAAAAAGATATTAAGTAAGGATAAAGTCTGTCATTGAGAGATTTATGGTGTTATTTTTCTCGTATAGGGGTTTGTTATTGAGAGATTGTGGTTCTCCATGTATAACATTAGCCTTACATGCATAAGATAATTGACACCACTTTTAACAAAAAATCTTTAGACAATTAATTCAGGAGTCTTTCATCTTATATAGTATTTAACTTTGTCATTTATACTCAATGAAGACTTTGACTCACACTTAGATCATTCCCAACACTACTGAATGAACCCATATGTTCTTATATGCTCACACATTTATACGATCATCGCATCAAAACAATCAACACAAGGAAAAAAAAAAAGGTAAGTTAATGGATTTAAATTTAAGGACAAATTAATTGTAGAACAAAAGAACTTACAATAACATCAAATAAATTTGTACAGTGACAACACAAAAAACACAAACTCAATGATTTACTATTAGATTTTTACAATTATAATTAGACACCAAGGGATGGCAAGGGACAGAGATGAGTTTTGTTATTTCATACTCATTCCTACAGAAAAAAAAAATCATCTTCATCTTTGTATCAAACCCTAATGAGTATATTTTTTTTCATTATCATCTCGTAATAGGTATACATGAGACTTGAACCTATTATTTTAATATCAATTAATTATTTTTTATAAAATTATAAAAAGTTCCGATAAAGGAATTAGTATCCTTTGATTCAAAACATTCTCAAATAGTACCATTAAAACCAATTTAATTACATCACACTTAAAAAATTGTATTCAATTCACACAACCCATCACAAAGCACATTTCACAATCTCAACAACACACTATATCACTCACCAACTAGGTCAAATCATTATATCATTATTCAAAAGCCAATTAGGAAACCATTCATTTCATTCACATGTATCAACCACACACAAATCTGTAAAAATAAAAGGGTTAAATATGTTTTTGTCCCTTAAGTTTCAATGAAATTTGGAATTGGTTCCTCTTCGAAATTTTTGGCCAATTTAGTCTTTCATTTTTAGTAATGTATGAATTTAGTCCTTTTAACCAGATTTTGTTAAGTTTATCTAACATTTCAAGCGCATTTCATAATAGTATTTGAATTGTTTACATTGTTTGACCCATTTTTGTTTAAATACTAACTCAAATATTATCATAAAACGCGTTTGAAACTTCAAATAAACTTAACAAAATTTGATTAAAAAGACTAAATTCACACATTTCTAAAGATGAAAGACTAAATTGGTCAAAAGTTTCGATGATGGACTAATTTCAAATTTCACTGAAAGTTGAAGGACCAAAAACATTTTTAACCCAAAATAAAAAATAAAATTTATAAGCTTCCCTTACTTTTAAAAGACAATTATTTCACTCAAACTGCTCCTTAGAGTTTTATTCCCCGTAGAATGATCCAATTATACAAAAAAAATTATGATTAGAAATCTAAAAATATCATTATAATCATGAACGTACAAAAATTTATTTTGAATTTTAAATGACATACATCGGACTGTCAAAAAATATGCAACTCAAAATATTAATTTACTTAAAAAAGAGAAAAAAAACTGAACTTATTCTATCATTCACTTTGATAAGATAGATGTGTAAAACTCTCGACCAAAATTACTCTTATGGATTTTTAATATTCAAAAGAATAAAGGAAATGTTATAATATACAAAGAGAAAGTATACGAGAGTTTAGAAAAAAAGTTTTAAAGATAGTGTTTTGCAGAATGAACTCGATTAATAAAATTTATGTTTATAGTCTCAATCTTAAAATAATCGAGAGTTATCTTTTAAAAATTTAAACTATTTTTTTTTATATTACAAAATTTAATAAATAGTATATATATTGTGAATTATGATTTGACATGGATAGTTGATAAATCATATTGAAGTAATTTATGGAAAATTATAAGATAATGATTCAGATGAATATTTTTTGTGAATTGATCGTAAAAGTGTGATAGTTAATGTAGCACAAACAAACCATGACTTTGCTTTAACCATCAATTATTAGTTTGATCGATATCAATGAATATTTTGTTGTTAATCATACAAAATTGAAAGAAGCCTCCGCCTTATGAAATTTTTCACAAATATTAATATTTTATATTACCAGTAAATACTAAATTGAGAAGACACTTGATAGTTAAAGACATTATTTATTCAGTTTTCTAACACGGTATCTATGCTTTTATTAAAATATATATAGGATTTGAAGTAATATATATTTTCATAAGTTCCATTAAATTAATTGATAAAATTTGAGTTGTGAAATTATAATATACATTCCTTGTAACGAGTCATCATTGTGTCTAATAGGATAAGAGAGAGACACACTAATTAAAAATTGAAGAATTACATTACTTGGCTGTACTCATTATGATCAATTATACATATATTTATTTGACATAAATTAAACTTTTTAATATGGAATCACATTCAGTTGGTATTATTATAGCAGAAGGACATGAGTCACGTGATTACTTGTTCAAAAAGGAAAACATAATTTTATCTGCTAAAAAATCTTATTTTTAATTAAGGAAAATAATCAATAGTTTGTGTTGTTTGGACAAGACAATAACCCATGACTAGAAGTTTCCATCATCATTCAATATTTAAAGCGACAAAAGGTACGCTTATTATTATTACTTTCATTTTCATAATTAAGGAATTCAAAATTCCAAAATGGGAAAAACAAGTTTATTGCCATAATTTGCAAAGATAAGATCTAGGTATTTCCATTCATGTTATTAAGTACAACATACTTTCTATCTTACTATACAAGTATGAAATGTTTTCGTAAATTGAATTTTAAAAATAGAAAACATATTCTTTTATTTATAACGTAGAGTTTTTTTTATTTTTTTAAACAAAATAATTAAGAAAATATTGATCTACATATACATTGATTGACACAGGTGCGAGTAAGTTAATCGTTAAAACTATTTCTTCTCCTTATTTGAGTAAAAGAAAGCATGTATGATTTGAATGATGAAGGTTTTTAAGCTGACTATGTTATGGGGTCATTTTCATATTGCAGAAGTGGAAAAACAATGAACGATGCTTACTGAGGTTGAAAAGTGTGTTGTTTGAGTAGCTGCAAATATTGGCCACCACCACCACATGTGCAGTTCAGTTCAGCCTTTTTTTTAGTCTTTCAATGGCTTCTTACCAGACACCAGTGATGCCAGCTATGATGCCTAAACATCGAAAGCTACAACTGAAAGCAACTCTCACACACACATCAAAATCTTTTGCATTTATTACTTTTTACGTGTTTCATGTTTTTAATCTCAGATTCATTATTTATATAAAAAACTAATGTCTTTTTTTAACCTTTACATCCACCAAATACAATCTAATAGTGACATGATTTTAGTCATTTGCGAACACATTAAAAGCATATATTCATATTAAATAAGAATATTAAAAAGGTTAAATATACCTTTAGTTCCTTAACTTTTAATGAATTTCAGAATCAGTTTATTTTGAAATATTAGATTAATTTAGTTATTCATTTTTTAAAATACGTGAATTTAGTTATTTTAATCAAATTTTATTAGGTTTATTTGATGTACGCATTTTATTATTGTATTTGAGTTGTTTATAATATTTGACATATTTTTACTTTAATGTTAAATAAAATACTATTATGAAACGCATTTGAAATATCAAATAAACTTAACAAAATTTGATTAAAAAAATTAAATTTACGTATTTTCTGAAAATTAAGAAACTTAAAACATATTTAACCCATATTTTTTTTCTTTTTTTAAATTGAATTTTTTTAGATTTGAGTGATAAAATATATTTTATTGACTAATATTTGTTACTGTTAATCATCTTAATTACCTCTAACTTGAACATCTTTGTATTATTGAGACCAGCATAGGTGTACATGTCTTAGCAAACACTGTTAATTATCTCGTAGTAGTGAAACAATGTGATGCTAATTTATTAACAAGGGTCAAAACAAACTGTAAATGATAATGTGTCGGTCATATACGTCAAAGTGGTAATCTAAATAAATAAAATATATATTAACTTAGGTTATATTATTATTATTATTATTATATATATAAAAATTATTCTAATGTTTTTTACATCTGATCCTTTGACAATAATTTTTTAGAGTAATATGGTCATTTGAGAAGAAATAGATGTGAAGTGGTTGTAATAATTTATGGAGCGTCAGACTATTGGAACTCTTATTTATAATGTATTGTTTAAGTATTCTTTTTCTTACTTCTATAATAATATATAATGTACAGTATTTCTTGTACATAATATCTTTACTTTTCCAAAATATATAAAGTAGATACGAAAGAGATCTGCTAATTTTCGCATAATATTTTGTGTGTAGTGTTTCTATTTTTTATATCAAAATAACCTTAATATTAAAAATCTGTCAAATACAAATTTCTATTAAGATTAAAATGCTATTAATGATGAAAATTAAATATTAATAAAGCAAAGCTGATTAAATATCAAATCAAAGAGGAAGTTGTTTAGAAACTATGGTAGTTATTAAATAATTATAAATACTTAGAATTTATATCCTATAAATATTAAATTTATATTCTTTGATAAAGATTGAACATGTAAATCCTGTTATGAATGTTTTTAAGTGCGGACATTTTGTTGAATGAACAAGTTAGTACAACATTCTCGATCATTATATTTAAATCAATTTATAAAATTAACATCCATGGTATTATATAACTATTTGGGAACACAACCCACAAAAGAAAAAATAATTACTATGTAAACATCACACATAAAAAAATTAGGAATATAATGTGGGTTTGGATCAGCTTGCGGGTCCGTCGAAAAAACACGGGTTAAGATATTAAATTTGTTGGTCTTTAAAAATATAACTTGCATAATTCACAATATGTGCGGGCTAAAGGCGGGATGAGAGGGGCTGACGTGCATAAAAAATTGTATTTGTATATGCTGGATATCTTTTTGAATTTTTATATGGATGTTCAAAATTTTTGTATGTGTGAAGAAGATAAGTATTATGTATTTTTTAATGTGTTAAAATTTACAAAATTCATCGTGTATGTCAAAGTACGATATGTATATGATAACAATTTTGGATTATTAATTTCATTTAACTTTTCGCAGTCTTTATTTAATTTTGTGAATTTATTAAAAAATTTTAATTTATTGAACATTGAAAGTATTGAAAATTTTATAATAAAAAATAAAGAAAATAAACTACGAAGTGGGTCTCTAAATTAGAACCTACTTGAAACGGTCCAAACTTTTGAATCCGCATTTTGTAAAACAAATGGATCAAGTTAGATTGCATTGTGATAAAAAAAAAAAAAAGTCTTATAAGATATTAATGATATCATAATGATAAAATGATATATTTCTCTATGCTAGTATGACTTTCCTTAAGTTTTGGTTGCCATCAAATTCACCGATTCATTTTTCCAAATCTTCACATTTCACCTAAACTAAACTCTCACTTACCTATAAATCAATGTTCATCCATCAACTCATGCAAAAAAATTACAAAAAACAGAGAAAGGCTAAATGACCTATACTATAGTGACAGTATATGTTTCACAAAATTGATTATAGAAGTTAATAGACAAGATTTTAAAAATATGCTTTATTTATACATATATTAACTTAAGTATTATAGTTTCTTCCATCTTCTTCATCAAATTTTTATGTACAACAGAAAAAGACATATAAAAAAACAGAAATACTATAGCAAACAAAATACGCAAAAAAACCGACGATATTATAATAAATCATAAAATCATTCTTAAATATTTTTTACAAAAAATAATAATTGAATAATAAATCTAAAAGTTTGGAGGTCCATTTTTCTAGAGTGGTGAACGTATAGGTGAGGCGCAGAAAGTTGACTATATATAAGGAGAAAAAATGGAGAAAGAGAGAGTATGCATGTGCAAAGAAGGTACAAATTTTCAGTTCCTGCATGTGTTGGGGTCCCTGCATCTCATTCTGGTGTCGCTGTATTTCTATCCACAAACCTCATCTCAATCCACCCGTGAACACTCACACCAGATGCCACAGAGGAGACAACAAAACTCAATACAAACAACACCAGAGAAATTAGATGAAAGATATGTTATTTTTTTTTATCTTTTTCTACGTACCTTTATATTTCACATTTAGAAAAAAAAAAACTACATGAAACGACAAAACTGCATATCTGGCAAACAACCATTCTATTTTGTCTTCTTCTGGTGTCGTCTTTTCACTCATTCTCTTCATTTTGTGGTACTTCCAATATACGTATTTACAGTATTTACAGTGTATGTATATGTATCTTCTACGTATATGTAATGAGAATTTCATACAAACTGCAGGGAAATCAAATTAACCTTTAATTTAATCACGATAATGTTGCGCATGAACTTCAGTATCTTTCAAAAATTAGGTACTGAATGACAATACAATTACTTTCACTAATTCTCCTAAGTACTTTTCAAATTTATATTAATTTTAATATATTAGTGCTTAGGTGGACCATGTGAGATGAGAACGAGGACAACAACAACGTGTAACTGAAATAGATGTATTGATATGTCGTCTACGTTCATGGATACCGGTATGCTAATATAAATTAAATATAATTGAATCTTATAAATAATAAAAAATAATTAAATAAAATATTATATATTATATGTTTAAGCTTTATTATGATATTGTATTTTTTAACCATTTCAATCTTGTCATTTTTTTTAATTATATGCGAAAATAATTGTTAAAAATCCTAATCCATCAAGAGAAAACTAGTAATTTCTAGAATTCCACCTCTTCAAGTAAATTTTATTCCTGTATATCCGTATTTATATTTCGCTTTCACACTATTGAAAAGTATTACTGTTTTCTAGAGGAGATGACAATAGTATATATTTTGTTCTCATTATTGAGTGAATAGAATGAATATATATTTTTACTTCTTGTAAGAAGCCGATTATGATTTTTTTTTTTTACTGAATATCATTTGTAATTATTTTTTTAAATTTCAAATTCTATCAATCATAAAATAAATATTAAAGTGTTTTCTATCATCTGAAACATTTAATTTGTAAGATTTGAGTGTAAAATATTTGTGATATTAAGAACACTTAGCTGATGTGGACAAGACAGTATTGAGGAAGAATGGACATTTTATTTTATCTCTGTAGAAAAGCATAAAGTCAAAAATAAATAAATGGTGAATGAGATTTTTGTGTTTTATTATGAATATAAGTCCAAATTACTCTCTGCAATACAAAAGACTGTCTTCTATGTCAGAATTTCCGAAAATGGATGCGGTGGTGGTGAAGCTCACCCACCATCCCAAAAGAAAATGTGTTCGTGGTTCGTTGGATAGTGAAAAAAGCAGAGAAAACTAATTAATATTTATTACTCGAACAAGAATATAAAAAAATTGTATTATTTTAATATTTGTATTAAATAAATCAAATTACAGTTATTTTTACTTTTTTCTACTCTACTAAATAATTAAATTTTTAATTTTTACTTTTAATCTGTTTTTTTAATTTTTATCTCTATATTTTTTCTTCAAACTCAATCAACAATAGTGAACTTCTAAGAATCTAAGGCAAGGTTAAGAAACAAAGAGATAGAAGAAAAGTTTAATGCGCGATAAAGATTAGAAAAAGATAAAAAACAAAAAATGTTAATTAGGTTAAAAATCCCACCCCAACCCATAGAGATTGCCGCACAAGTTACCGGATTAGCTATGCCTTCAACAAAAAAACAAATTTGATTATGTTAAACTTAATTTATTAATATTTACATTATAATATATTATATTAAACATTAAATTTTAGACCACATGGTTCTCAACATTTTACCATAAAACCAAGCTTTTGAAGGCTGAGAAAAACTCTACTGTTTTAATTCTGATCTCCTCATGAACACCTTTGCAAGAGTCACTTTCAGAGGGATTGGTGCATATCAGAAAAATAATCCAAAAAAGACCAAAGAAAACGAAAGCAAAATAAGAGTGATAAACCCGGGGAGGCACTATGCATTTATGCCATTGATTTTCAAAGCATTCAACTTTTTAGTTGCAGACAGATAGGTATATCTGACCCAGCAACTTTGGTTTCAAACTCAACAATTATTAAATCTTCAGACAAAACACCATCTCAAAAGTGCAGAACTGGGACCTGAGGATTTGATTGACGTTTGCATACTCTGATTTGTACCCACCCAGAAAAAAAAAAAAAAACAAGAAATTGTAAGAAAAAAGAAACCCAAACCAGACCAGACCAGTACCCATCAACACTCCTATATCCATTGTACAGTTTCACAAACCAAACCTCTGTATATCGTTTCAAGGATACCCAGTTATTTAAAAGAGAAACTTAAAAAATTGAAACTTTAGATGATGCAGAAAGAGAGAGAGAGAGGGAAACATACAAAAATAGAAAAAAAGATTTAATCTTCAATTGATTCAATGACAAAATATGACATAGCATCTCTCACCCAAGAATCCTCACGAAACATACAAGTTAAAAAAGAAAGAAAGAAAACTAAGATTAATAGCATCTAATCTAGACTTATATATGTATATTTACAAGAAGTTGTTGTTTATGGGAGTGAGGATTTGGTTTGGGTTCAGTAATACAACTCTAAACGTCTGGCGCAGTGGGTACAGAAGTACTTTCTCTTGATCTTGAAACAGAGGGGTAAGAAACAGAGCTTGGACTGGATCTCAACATCCATGGCTTGAACCTTGGCTCCACAGTAGGGACACGAACCAGGGGCTTGTTGTCTTCCGAGTTCCTTCTCTTCCTCTTCGCAAACGTACACGAACCACATTTTTCTCCTGCAACAGCAACAACAACTACAAACAGAGTTTGCTTGTGGAACAGCTGAAGAAGGGGGAACGTCCAAATCTAGAATTTGTAAAAGTTAAGGGCGAAGTAGTAGTGCAGCTGGCTCGGTCGGTCCTATTTATAGACAAACGGCTAAGGTTGTTTTGTTGCGGACACTGATGCTAAATTCAGCTACCCATATTTTTTTCCCCTTAATAACAGATAGCAGAAACAGTGGGCTAAGACATCACCCCGTGGGTAACTTGTTTTATTCATAACTTATATTTATCTTTCTTCTCTAATGCTTCTCAATTCTTTTGGAATCATGTATTTACAATATTTTATGACTAATGGTTGTGCATTTATGTACTGATATCGTTGTATATGATGATGAAATGTTATTCAATGATGTATTTATTTGTTATGAATGGTGGCTTTTATTCGGGTTCTCTGTCAGCTGTATTATATTAGGATTTAAGGAAGTTAGTTAATGTTACCTTTTGTTTGTTTTATTTTATAATAAATAAATAAATGATTGTGACTAGAGGAATTAAAATGGTTATGATGTGAGTTAATTTGGAATTTGAGTTTCATTAGTTGAAAATAATTATTTTTTAATGTAATTAAAGTTAGTCCAATTTATTTGATTCACTAGTTAAGTGAATTTGACTAGTAAACCACTAATTCATCAACAATAATATTTTATTATTATTTTTTATAAGTTTTTTATTAAAATTATTTACTATTTTTAATTATATAAATTTACAATTTGATTTATTAAATATTAAAATATTATTATATTTTTAATTTATTTGTTTATCGAATTACTTAAATTTATACTTTAATTTTCAATTGTTATTATTGTAATAATATTTGAAAAATGCAATAAATATTTTGATTTTACTGTAAAAAGATAAATCAAGCCAATAAATTTTATGTACTATAATAAAAATAAATTAAATTGTAAAATCAAAATATTTGCAACCGAATCAATTCATTAATTCATTAATATGTTACGGGTAGAATTGAGTGACAAAATATTTAGATAACAAAAAGTTGAGTTGAATTAATATATTTTTAACTTGTGATAAATGGGTTAATTCAGTTTGACTCTATATTTTATATGTTTTATTTTCTATAAAAGTTTAAACGAAGTAAATAAAAAGATAAGACTAAAAAGAAGTGGGATTTATATATTTTTTAAATAAAAAATGTAATATTTCTATAATTATTAATTTTATGGCTTAAATATGTTTTCATTAATTATAACATGTTTTTATTTTTCAGTTTTTACTAGCTTTTAAATGTTTTTTCACATTGTTTTCATCATTTTTATATTTATTACTTTGTGATAGCACATGCATTGGTTAATAATGCCATGGTCGATGGACATCTTTGTTGGGATTAGACTTGTGTAGTCCTTTTAATTTCTCTTTTAACAAATTTTAAGGGCTATTATTTCTTTAAGAAATAGATTTATTATATCTAAAATGTAGTTTCAGGTTCGATCCTTTTATCCTTTTTTTTTTAATTTTGTTTTCAGTTCTCAATATTCTATAAAAATATCGACTTTGTCCTTCTATTTTTATTTTAATTTATATTTATATTTATATTTATACTGCAAACAATATGTTAGTGGTATAATAATAGCGTTAGAGGTGTGTCATGTTAGTTCTTAAATTTTTTGGTTTTCTTTTTTGTAATTTTTTTTAATTTAAAAAAAATAAAAACAATTTCACATGTCATGTAGCGGTGAAAGTGGGATGGATGTTAACAGGACGGGTACGCATAGTAGCTCCCCCGTATACTACCCGCAGGATAAATATCTGCCCCGTACTCATATCTATATCTGTCGGGTATCCGTTATGCGGGTACCCGTCTATTTTTTTCATATTTGCGGGTATCTATGGGTACCCACGGGTATTTAAAAAATAAATATTTAATCATAGATTCAAATAAAATAAAATAAAAATATATGACTGTCATAAATTTTAAATAAAGTTCAAATAAACTCAAATTTATACAGGTCCAAATAATTATAAAAGTAAATATAAAATGACATTCAACACAATGAAAATTCTTTAATTAATGTTTTGATCAAAAAGTCAACTTTCTCCAATTGATTCTTAAAAGATAAACAAAATAAACAAATAATAAATCTCAATTGTTACGTGCCAAGTATTCTTATTTTGATTCAATCATTTGACAATAAGCATATAATAAACGTCACTGTCTATATAAGATTTGATATATATGCACAATTTCAAATAAAAGAAAGAGAAGAATGTAAGGGATGTACTTGGAAGAAGATGACGTACCAATACTTGAAGTTTGAAGAATGAAGACAGAAGACAAGATGTACAACTTAGAAAAAATTAGGCTAGAATATTTTTTACTAATATATATATATATATATATATATATATATATATAAAGCTACTTTTATGAATTAAAGTTTAACAGGTACAGGTATCCATGGGTACAAATACTATTATACCCGTACCTGCGAGTAGCGGGTATCCATTTTTAATATTAATTTCTTACCCGTTGCGGGTTTTATCCGCGGATACGAATTTTTTTGACATCCCTAGATGTGACAATGTCACGTGTCATTTTCTCATTCTCAATTTGGTCCCAGTATTTTTATTTTGTCTCGATTTAGTTCCAATTTTTGTAAAAGTTTTACAATTTCATCATTCTCCAAATTAAAATAAAATTTAATTTTTATATAAACGTTATACAAATATTTTTATTGAATTTGGTATTTTAATTCAAATTAATATTTTTAACAAAATTAAGTTTATTTAAATTTGTGTTTCATATTCGACTTTATTTAAAATTACTTTTAAATTTTAATTTTATTTGTTTTCAATTGTTATATAAACCGATTAAAATTATTTTAAAATTTTACATATGAATTTATATAATTGTTATTTTTACACCAACTCAAACATTTGTATAGAAATTATTGAACTTTACACATTTTAAAAATATACAATTATTTAAAATATAAATTTAAACAAAAACAATATTAAAGTATAATGAAATGAAATATCAATATAATTTATTGAATTTTTTTCTGTTAGCATTATTTTTTATTAACAACTTTAAAATAATTTTAAACAAAGTTAAATATAAAATATAAATTTAAATAAAATTAATCTCGTTAAAAATATTTACTAGAAATATCAATTTTGATAAAAATAGTTGTGTACATTTATATAAAAATTATATTTCATTTTAAATTTAGATAGGGACAAAATTGCTCATTTTTTACAAAAAATGAATTAAATTGAGACAATAAAAACACAGGGACCAAATTTAGAATGAGGAAATAACATTTGGCATAACAGTGAAATGTGCACTGTCACTGTCACATGGCACGACCTCCATTTGATACGTGTCAAATTTTTAAAAAAATTTAAAATAAATAAATAAATCAATCAAAAAATAAATCAAAAAATCAAAAAAATAAAATAAAAAGTCTAAGAACTGACACGTGGCACCTCTATCACGTTTTTACTACACCACTAATAAAAAGTATTCGATTACACCAAATTTCTCAAAATAGGGATCGATATGAGATAAATAAAAATAAAGATATCAAATCAATATTTTGTTACGAAAATAGAGATCAAATATATAATTTATTCTTCCTTTTTTATATGACTTGGAGTGAACCTAGCCTAGTCATATTTTTTTTATAATGTTGTTTGAGTGGATGGGTGAAAGTGAAAAAAACAAAGAAAATATAGTGAGTGTAATAGATTAATAGAATGAGAAATTTTTTTGTAAAAGATTTAATTCATATTACACTCACATGTCTGACAATAAATGGAAATATATAAGAAAGACATTAAATATATATTTAAAGAAAAGTACATCGTATTTCATCCACTTTTCCTTAACTATTTATTGATAAGTATGAAAAATACTTATTATTCTTATTTTATTGGACTTCTTAATTGTACTTAATCATGTGTTTTGTGGGAAGTTTTAGGTTGTTTTTAGGTTCTTTTAGGTTAGATATATTTTGTGTTATCTTTGAGATTATTGTATAGGAAAGTGAAGGATTGGAGAAGAAGTGAAGTTATTCTGTCAGGACCCAGTCGCCCAGCGAAATGGACCAGTC